>Ga0055584_100004661_pt1 | contig 13418 bp, 13 predicted proteins | sample OSDHelmetaG_FD_58716 | JGI IMG/M metagenome (GOLD analysis project Ga0055584, IMG submission 58716) | Pelagic marine sediment microbial communities from the LTER site Helgoland, North Sea, for post-phytoplankton bloom and carbon turnover... | ecosystem: Environmental > Aquatic > Marine >... | reverse complement strand
GCCATGCGCGGCGCGTTCCAGATGCTGCGGCGGCGGTATGTTTGAAGACAAAGAGGCAAAACACAATGGCCATCACGACCAATCCTCTGCACGAAAACTTCGCCCTCGAAATTATCGGGTTGAACCCTGAACAAGATCTTTCCAGTGACGTTAAGGCGCTGATCCTCAAGGCGTTTAACGATCATTCCGTCGTCGTCATCCGCAACCTCTTCATGGATGACGAGAGCCAGCTCCGGTTCAGCCAGATCTTTGGCGAGGTTGAAGTGTCGCTGGGCGCGAACCCCAGCAGCGGCACGAAATTCGCGCGCCAATCGAACATCGACATCGCGTCTGGCACGATCATTCCGCCAGACGACCGCCGCATGGCCTATCAAAAAGGCAATTATCTCTGGCACATGGACAGCTCTTTTAAAGACAGAAGTTCGCTCTGCTCCATCCTCTCGGCCAGAGAAGTTCCACCTGAAGGCGGCAACACCGAGTTCTGTTCCACCCGGCATTTGTTCGAAAGCATGACCGCTGAGGAACAAGACGAACTGGACGCCCTCACCATTGAACATGACATCCGCTTCTCCCGCGCCCTAACCGGGTTCGCTTATACAGAGCAGGAGGCGGCTAGGTTCACGACGGCCTCCCACAAGCTGGTGCGCACCAACCCGAACAACGCTCGTAAGTCGCTGCTGATCGGCATCCACGCCTGGCGGATTACCGGCTGGAGTGAGGAACGGGGCCGCGAACTAATCGAGTCTCTCAACGATCGCGCGGAATCCCTAGGCGTTTACAGCCACAAATGGCTGCCCGGCGATGTAGTCATCTGGGACAACCAAGCCTGCCTGCATCGCGCCACGGCCTATGACACCACCAAGTACCGCCGCCTTATGCAGCGAACGACGATCGCGCTGTAACAAAAGAAAGAAGGTGGCTTGACGCCGTTTCAATCCTCTCCCCGATGGCCAATACCAACTTCGGCGCGCCTGCCCGCTATCGCCCCGTATCGCCGATTTTTCCTTCTCAGCCCGATAGCCGGGCGTTAGGCTGCCACTGTCGTTTGCATGGCAAACGGCGCCCTCCCGCACCGGAGGCAGAACCATAAATCATGGAGGAAACCCAATGAACTACGTCATGAAAACGCTGGCATCCGCCCTGGTGGCTGGTTGCTTCGCATTAGCGTCCTGGGCTGCTCGGGCAGACAACTGCACACATTCCAAGTACGGCGCGAACGACGAGATCGGCGCCGCCAACTTGATCACACCTGCCAGCGTCCTGGCCGCCTCCAAGTTGATCAAGAAGGGTGAGACCCATCCGCTGGGCATTGTCGTCGATCCCAACATGCCGGCCTTCCCGCCGCGCAAGATGATGATGCAAGTCGTGCAGCCCAACCAGCAATGGGGCCGCAAGATGGATAAGGATTTCGGTTGGGACATCGTCTACAACGACGACGTCACGCAGCTTTGGTGGGGCACCGGCCCGCAGATCGACGGCCTGGGCCATCTGGGTGAGGCTCAAGAGTTCTACAACTGCAACAATGGTCAGGATTTCGCAGCCCTCACTGGCCTGAAAAAGCTCGGCATCCACGGCATTCCGCCGCTGGTCGCCCGTGGTGTGATGGTCGACATGGCCAAGCATTTCGGCGTTGAGACAATGAGTGCCGGTCAGGGCATTGGCAGCGCCGACATCAAAGCCGCCGCCAAGGCACAGGGCGTCACCTTCCAAAAGGGTGACATCATCCTCCTGCACACTGGCTGGACCGATGGCAAGCTTGAGAGTGATCCGCAGGCATGGGTTTCGGGTGAACCAGGCCTGAGCAATGAGGGCGCGGCCTATCTCGCTAGCCTCGACCCGGTTGCGGTCGGCGCTGATACCTGGGGTGTTGAAGCCGTCCCGCCAGTCAAGGGGGACAAGGTCTTCTACGGCCACGTTACCTTCCTGAAAGAGAATGGCATCTACATCCTGGAGACCATGAACACCGGCCGCCTTGCCAAAGAGGGCGTGAATGAGTTCATGTTCGTTTTGGGTCAGGCTCGCCTGAAGGGTGCAGTCCAAATGATCATCAACCCAGTGGCCATGTGGTAACGACCTGAGCCTACCTGTCAGCCTGCGCGATCTCCATCGAGGTCGCGTGGGCGCAGCATCATAAAGGCAATACGGCCGGCTATCATCGCTATGGCCAAACCGCCAAACGCCAGCGCCCAGCCGATCTGGCTCATACCGCCTGCCGCATCCAGCGTGAAACCAACCGCCAGCGGCCCCAGAAACCCGCCACCATAGCCCAGCATAGAGTGCACCGCCAAGGTCGCACCGCGCCTTGAAGGCTCTGCCGCTCCTGCCGCACCCGCGGTCAGCGAAGACGAATCCAGCCAGATCACCGCCGCATAGCCCAGTACAAACGTCACCGCCAGCCCATACGAATATGACCCAAACCAGCCAATGGTCAGGCCACAGATAATACTGAGCCCCATGGCAAGCGCCACCAGCCGCTGCCGCCCCAGCCGGATCGATAGCTCATTGCCAAAGACGCTGACGCCGGTTCCGACCAGAGCCATGGTCATCGCAACAGCGGTGGGGGCGAACCAGGGGTCTTCCGGCCCAGACGTGAAGGCTACCCAGGCAAGGAACGCCACAGCCCACCCCCGCAGCGCGTTCATCTCCCAAGTGTGCACGCAATAAGCTATGCCATAGGCAAGAGCTGAGCGATTGCGAAATACCGGCCCGAAATCGAACAATTTGGCGGAGGATTTCGGCTTTGGCTCCTGCCAAGGGGCGGCCAGATAAGCGATGAACCAAGCCGCAATCGCACAGACTCCGGCAGCGTGGAAGGCATAGCGCCACCCCCCTGCCGCCGCGATCATGTCAGCGAAGACAAAGGATATGCCGCCGGCGATGCCGATGCTCGCCGCATGGCCCGCCGTGGCCCGGCTCAGCAAGCGTCCATCGACCCGATCTGCCAACAACTTCAGACCGGTCATATAGGTTCCCGCCCAGCCAACGCCAGCAATGGCGCGGAAGACTAGGGCGGTCCAAAACCCGTCGGCAAATAGAGCGAAGCCAAAATGTCCGACCACCGTGAAACCGACGCCGAGCAAATACACACGCTTCGGATCGAACCGATCAGTCGACGTCACCAGGATCGGCACCGACAGGGTATAAGCGGCATACATGATGCCGGTGATCCATCCAGCCTCACTGTTCGAGAGCGCCCACAGTTCAACAAAGCTCGGTAGCAGCGCCGGCCAGGTGTTCGCACCGATCTGGGCTAGCACCTGCGCGGTACATATCAGGAAAACTAGGCGAGCTGGAGACATGACGGCGAAGTTCCAACGTCCAAAGCGAACCGCCTATCTAACTCAGGCACGGTCAGGCGCTGCCTCCGCCAATCATCGCCAAAATCTCCGGCGCGGCCTTGGCTGCCAGAGCCTGCAATTCATCAGCAGTGCGGTTCTGGATCGGGTGCGCCGTCCAAACAATCGCCGGGTCAAAGCCCAGCGCGCCTGCCTGCGCAGCGGCGGCCTGTTGGAACTGCACCGTGGCCGTCGCTACGCCCGGAATGCCGCGGCTGTCGAGGTTGTGGATGTCATGCAAACTGCACGACGTACACGAGCCTCAATCGGCCAGGGCTTCGATCACCAAATCCGCCTGCTCAACAATGCCTTGCAGGATCGCCTCTGGCGCCGGCTTGGTGTGCGTCGGCTTTTTGAAGCGGATGGTCTCGACACCGGCAGCTTGGATCAGCGGCTCCAGCGCATCCATGAACTCGTCGGAGCGCTCCTTTGAGATCGAGAGCAGGGCGACGCGTTTGCCGGCCAGCACCGCTGGCGGCGGTCGGCGTTCGCGCAGCACGGCGGAGGTTTCCGCCGTTGGGTCGCGCATGGTGTAGGACGCCATGGCTATTCCTCCGTTAGAGCCCGAGTGACCGGGCGGACTTCAGCATTGTTGCGGCCACCGGTCCAGCCGGCGATGACGGCGGACATCAACCCGCCCGGCCCACCGGCCCGCACCACATAGAGGCCGCCGGGATGGAACTTATCGATCATGCCGTCTGCATCGGCATACATCTCCGCCTGCTCCGGCGTGATGCCGAGCGGGTGGCCGTCATAGCCTCGCAGCTTTGTCTCCACCGGGCGTTTCAGCGCCTGGATCAGCCCTGCCTCGACCTCCGCCCGGCCCCAGCCCGCCGCCTTGAACACATCATAATGGTTCGGCGAGAGCACCAACACCGCATTCGCCCAGCGTGCCAGCCGCGGGTGGTTGACGCTCCAGAGTTGCATGCCGAGCGACCGGCAAAGCTCGTCCGGCGTGCGGCTCTGCTGGTCGACAAAGCCAGTGACTCCATCGGCATGGAACATGGTCACGCCCGATTTACCTGCCGGCACGCCGCGCGCTTGCGCCAGCGGCTGCCATTCCGGGTCGCTCTCGTCCTCGGCAAAGCAGAAGGTGTACTTGCCTGGATGCCCCAGGATCGCCCGGTCGATCTCCTGCGGTCGCCCGCCACCAACATTGCGGATGATCAACTGAAAGGCTCGCCCAATGGTGGCGTTGGCGCGATTGCCTTGGCCAAGCGCGTTGCCGCAAGAGTTCATGCCGATACGCCGTCTCACCGGGCCATTGGCGATGATCATGGGGCCGGAGAACGCCAGCGTACACAGCAATCCGTGCATGGCGAATTCCGGCTCCAGCGCTGTCTCAATCGCACCGAGAAGCAAAGGCATATACTCAGGCCGACAGCCGGCCATGACGGCGTTGACGGCCGCTTTCTCCACCGTCAACGGTGAAAGATTCGGCGGGATCAGCCCCACTACCGCATCCGGCTCGCGCTTGGTGCCAGTCAGCATGCGAGCGATACGCAGGTCGGTGGGTGGAATGACCGGCAGGCCATCTGTCCAGCCGCGGTCGTAGGCGACCTCGTGCGGGTCGGCATCGTCAGCTACGGCAATCTCACGCGAGTGGAGATTAATCTCGCCCGCCGCCAGCGCCAGCCGCTCAACCACGCCCGGCATCACGTTCAGCGCGCCGCAACCCGGCATGTTCGCCGGCAGGCCCGCGCCCAGGCCGGAAAGGCCAGAAAGCGCCCGCCACTCTGCCGTGTTCCAGCCATAGATACGCGCGGTCTCGGCCCCCCCGTCGTCATAGGCCACCACCGTCGGCACGATCTCCACCCCCAGCCGGTGGCTTTCCAACAAATCTGCATCGTGCCGAGGCGCGAGCGAATCCGGGAACGCCGGGTTGTCCTGCGTGACCACATCCAACGCCAGACCCGCCGCCCGCATCTCAGCCAAGGCTGGCACGGCCAATCGACAGGTGGGGCAGTCCTCTTTGACGATAGCAACGAAACGCATAGATAATCCTCCGGGGGGAATCCTCCTGGCGGAACAGGCTAGCGCAGCCGTTACGGAATGCCAGCAAAACCAGCGAGCCCTGCTATACTGTTCAACCCAGATCCAAATACGCCGCCAATGGAGCGCCGCAATGGCCCGCAGACTAACCATTCTAGCGCTCGCCTTATTCACCCTGTTCGGCAGCAACCCCTTACTCGCCGATCCCACCTCCATCGAAATCGGCGAGGGCCGCAAATTGGTTGCGGAGCGCTGCGGCGCCTGCCACGGCACACTCCGCGGCCAGATCAGCCCGCATGACTCCGCACCGCCTTTCGAAGAGGTCGTCAAACTCTACCCGCCGGAATCATTGGCCGAAGCGTTGGCGGAGGGCATCTCTGTCGGCCATCCAGACATGCCAACGTTTGAGTTCTCGCCGGAGGAAATCGAACGCATCATCGCCCACCTGAAATCCCTGGAGTAGTCTGGGGAATAACCTGGAGAGTAGCCGGGGGAATAGTCTGCCGCGACCCAGAACCGCCTCACGCATTGCGGCCGGCTGCCAGCATCCTTAAACTCCGCCGCCAACCACTGCCCCTTACCAAGAATTGCCCCAATGTCCCAACCGCTCTCCGACCTTCTGGTCGTCAGCCTAGAGCAGGCCGTCGCTGCCCCGCACCTCACCAGCCGCATGGCCGACGCCGGCGCGCGCGTTATCAAGCTGGAGCGGGCCGATGGCGGCGGCGACTTCGCCCGCGGCTACGACCAGCACGCCCACGGCCAATCCAGCTTCTTCGTCTGGCTGAACCGAGGCAAAGAATCCCTCGCCATCGACATCAAACAGCCAGACGATTTGGCGCTGCTGCACCGTCTGTTGGCTAAAGCCGACGTCTGGGTCCAGAACCTCGCGCCCGGCGCGATGGAGCGGGCTGGGCTGGGCTCCGCCACCTTGCGCGAAAAGTATCCGCGGCTGATTACCGTCGATATTTCCGGCTATGGCGATGCGGGCCCGCCCTATGACGAGATGAAGGCCTATGACCTGCTGGTGCAGGCAGAAAGCGGCCTGACCTCCATCACCGGCTCAGCCGATGAGCCGGGCCGCGTCGGCGTCTCCATCTGCGACCTGACCACCGGCTTGAACGCCTACACCGCCGTGCTGGAGGCGCTAATCGAACGCGGCGTCACCGGCAAAGGCTCCGGCGTGAAAGCCTCGCTGTTCGCATCCTTGGCCGACTGGCTGTCCGCGCCGCTGATGGCCTATGAGCAGTCGAATGTCATCTGGCCCCGCAACGCGCTGCGCCACCCGATCATGTGCCCCTACGGCGCGTTCTCGGCCAGTGACGGGTCCAAGACCCTGGTCGCATGCCAGGCGGAGCGGGAATGGCACCGCTTCTGCGAGCACGTGCTGCAGGACAAAGGGTTCGCCGACCATCCGGAAGCGGCGCTCAATGTGAAGCGTGTCGAAAACCGGGCGTTCGTTGAAGGCAAGATCGAATCGGTCACCAGCCAACTCAGCCGCGACGAGTTCCACGCCCGCCTGCGCAAGGCCGACATCGCCTTCGGCGCAGTCAACACGATGCCAGAGCTTTCAGTACACGGTGCGTTGCGCCGCATCACCGTCGGCACGCCAAACGGCCCGATCACCTACCCCGCTCCGCCGACAATCCGCGGCGAGGCGCGTGACGACTACGGCCCCTCCCCCGCCTATGACGAACACGGAGCCACAATTCGCGAGGAGTTTTCTGCATGAGCCAAGATCTGGAAAGCCTAAAAGACTGGATCGGCCGGACCGAAGAAGTAGAGGACCGCGTCACACAATTCCAGATCCACGGCCTCCGCGCCCTGTTCGATGATGCAACCGTGCCGCAGGAGGGCGACCCGTGCGGGCCGATGGACCATTGGTGCTTTTTCGGTCCTCGCGTGCCCAAGTCTCAGATCGGCGCTGATGGCCATCCGCAGCGCGGCGGGTTCATGCCGCCGGTGCCGTTGCCGCGGCGCATGTTCGGCGGCTGCCGCGCGACGCACCACCAGCCCTTCATCATTGGCGAGAAAGTGCGTCGCAAGAACACCATTAGCGACGTGGTGATCAAGCCGGGTCGCACCGGTACGCTCGTGATCTGCACCGTAAAGGCGGAATACAGCGGCGAGAACGGCCCTGCCATTACCGAAATGCAGGACATCATCTATCGCGATAACCCGCCGGCAGACGCCAAAGACGGCGCCGTCGGCAAGACCAATCCGGCGCCCAGCGATCACGACTACATCCGCACGATCGAGCCGGACCCGGTGTCGATGTTCAGCTACTCAGCAGTGACCTTCAACGGCCACCGCATCCACTACGACCGCAAATATGTGACAGAGGTCGAAGGCTACCCGGGCCTGATCGTGCACGGGCCCCTGACCGCCAGCCACATGCTGTATCAGGCGATGGAGAAAAACCCCGGCAAGCCCGTCACCCAGTTCGACTTCCAGGCCCGCGCACCGCTGTTCGACATCGACCCTTTCCAGGTGGCCGGCAAGGCCAACGCCGATGGCACCCACTCGCTGTGGAGCATCACGCCCCAAGGCACAGTCGGCACCCTGGCAACAGTGACGTTCGGCTAAATTCCCCGACCAAGGTCATCTGTTAAATTCAAGGGCTAAATGACAAAGGCCGGACCGACGCGTTGAAACGTCGGCCCGGCCTTTTTTCGTGCCCAACGATTTAGGTCTTACCCGAAGTCGAAGCCCTGGGCCTTCACCTGCTCCCGCAGTTGCTGGCGCAAACGTTGCGAGAACTTGTCTGCCAGTTCCGCTGACCAGGAATCGTCGTTGGTGGTGCGGCCCTGCTCACGGTAGTGATTGGCCAACTCCTTGTCATAGAGGGCAATGCCCTCTTCCATGGTCATGCCGCCGGCATGGTTGCCGAACTGCTCCATATGCACCATTGACTCGTAGGGCATACGCGGCTTTTGCGGAGGCACTTGGTCCGGCCAGCCCAGCACCATACCGAACACCGCATAAACCCGGTTGGGCAGGCCCAGGATCTTCGCCGTTTCGGTAGCGTTGTTACGGATCGCACCGATCATCACGCCCTTGATGCCTAGCGACTCTGCCGCCAGCGAGGCCGACATGCCGACCAAAGCCGCGTCAACTGAGGTCACCAAACCCCATTCAAAGTTGTTGTCATCGACATTGGCGCCAATGCCCTTAATCGCGTGCTCCATCCGCCGCGTGTCCGCACAAAACGCCAGGAACACCGGAGCATTGGCCACGTGCTTTTGGTTGCCGGTCACCGGCGCCAACTTGGCCAACGTATCCTTATCGCGCACAACGACAACGCTATAAGACTGGATGTTCGAGGACGTCGGCGCACGAAAGGCGGCGCGCAGGATGGCCTCCACATGTGCATCATCAACTGGCCGGTCGGTATAGCTGCGCACGCTGACGCGGTTGTGCAGCGCCTGAAGGGTCTCTGTGGTCGGCAGACCGCGCTCGTCATAGAAGGTCATGAGGGTTCGTCCTGGGTTAGAAATAGAATTTAGCCGCGTTTTATACCAAACGTGGAAAATTGTCAGCTACCTACTCGGCGTCATTGCGAGCGGAGGGGTTGGGTCAGACCGGCACCCCACCCTTCACCGTCGTGCGCCACAGCAGCCGCCGGTGCGGCAGGTCGTAGTCTTGGACGGCGCGGTGTTGGACTGTGCAGTTGTCCCAGACCACAAGGTCGCCTTGCTGCCAGGTGTGTTGGTAGATGAATTCCGGCTTGATGATGTGGTCGGCCAGGGCCTCGATCAGGGCTTGGCTTTCGCGCTCGTCTTTGCCGACGATGGCGGTGCAGTCGTCGCGGACGACGTAGAGGCTCTTGCGGCCGGTGCGGGGGTGGGTGCGGACGATGGGGTGCTCGACCGGCGGGTATTTGGCAATGTCCTCGGCGCTGACGGGGGAGGAGCGCTTGCGGCCGCGGAAGTCGAATACGCCTTTCAGGTCAGCGATGGCGTCTTTCATGCTTTGCGGCAGGGCGTCATAGGCGGCGGCGGAATTGGCAAAGCCGGTGCCACCCAGCGGCAGGCCGTGCAGGGTCGGGATCTCCACCGCATACAGCATGGTCGCCAGCGCCGGGTTTTTGGCATAGCTCATGTCAGTGTGCCAGGTCTCGCCAGCCCGGCGGGTGCCGATGGCCTGGCCGTTCTCTGTAATGTTCGAGATGCGGTAGATGATGGGGCTGCCGTCCACGCCAAAGCGCAGGGCGTTAAAGTTCACGTCCGGCTCGCCAAAATACTCAGTGAAGGCGATTTGGTGGTCGGGCTTGAGTGTCTGGTTGCGAAAGCAAATAACACCGTGCTCGTCCAGTGCTTGATGGATGATGGCGAAGGTTGCGGGGCTGAGGTCGGTGGCGAGGTTGATGCCGGTGATCTCGGCACCAGCGGCGCTGCCGGAGGTGTGGACTGCGGGAGTGGGCATGAGCGGGGGCCTGATATGGATGGGCTGAGTTGGTTGGGAGAATAGTGCCGAATGCGGCATTTCCAAAGCCTCTATCGACATCCGCTACCTTTCCCTGAACTTGTTTCATGTTCCATGCCTGAGGGGCTACTTGGCCGTGCGGACTCTGTGGGGGCTCTCTGGCATGAGTCCTGAAACTAGTTCAGGACGTGGGGTGGGACACGGGTCGGTACTTGGGGCGGGCTGTGATATTCCGATTTGCGTGTGGGCGTGAGCGGGGTAGGCTAGCGGCAACGCTCAAAAAACTTCCATGGAGGATGCCCCAATGAAGGGTGTTGTGTTCACCGGCGACCGCAATCTTGAAATCCGCGATTTCCCCGACCCGACGCCTGGGCCAGGCGAGGTGGTGCTGGAGATCAAGGCCTCTGGCATGTGCGGCTCTGACCTGCACCAATATCGCGCGCCGGCCAATCCGGGTGGGGCGACGACGGGCGGGGTCAAGCGGATGGCCGGCGTCATCGCCGGTCATGAGCCGTGCGGCGTGATCGTTGCGGTGGGCGCTGGCGTCTCCGAGCGGCAGGCGAAGATCGGGCAGCGGGTGATGGATCACCATTACGATGGCTGCGGCGGCTGCAAACATTGCACTGGCGGCTGGACTCAGATGTGCCTGGAAGGGACCACGGTCTATGGCTCCGGCGCGAATGGCGGCCATGCCAAATACATGCTGGCGCCGGCGCACACGGTGGTGAACCTGCCGGACACGCTGTCGTTCGAGACGGGGGCTGCGATCTCCTGCGGCACCGGCACGGCCTGGGGCGCGCTGAAGCGGCTACAACTCCAGGGCGGCGAGACTATCGCGATCTTTGGCCAGGGTCCGGTGGGCCTGTCGGCGACACAGCTGGCGGTTGCCATGGGTGCCAGGGTGATTGCGCTGGATGTCTCTGAAGAGCGGCGGGAGCTGGCCAAGCAGTTCGGCGCGCATATCACCGTGGATGCGCTGGCGAATGACCCGGTCGAGGCGATCCGCGAACTGACCCATGGCGAGGGTGCGCACAAGACTTTGGATTGCTCGTCGGCCCCGACGGCGCGGCGGGCGGCGGTGCAGTCTGTTCGGTCATGGGGCACGGCCTGCTTTGTCGGTGAGCGCGGCATGGTGGAGTTTGATGTCTCGAATGACATTCTGCGCCGGCAGGTGACGATTGTCGGCTCCTGGACCTTCTCGAAACAGGGCCAGGCGGAGTGTGCGGAGTTTGTGGCGGACCATGGGATAGCGGTCGACAAGCTGTTTACTCACCGCTGGCGACTGGATCAGGCGGAGGAGGCCTACAAGCTGTTCGACACGCAGACCACGGGCAAGGCCGTGATTTTGCCGAATTAGCATGAGCAAAATCATCAAGGCGGAAGCCTGGGCCGTCTCGCTGCCCTATGCCGAGGCAAAGTTCTGGACGATCGGCGGCAGCGAGACTGAGAGCCATTATGTCGTGCTGCGGCTGGAGGACGAGGCCGGGCGCTCCGGCGCGGCGGAGGTCGTGTGCAAGCCGGCCTGGAACGGCGCAACGCAAGGCGTGCTGCTCAAGGCTTGCGAGGAGATGGGCGCGCCGATGATCGCCGGTGCTGATGCCGGCGACCACAAGGCCGGCGCGAAGTTGGCGCGCAGCATCGCCGGGCCGAGTGGCCTGCAGGTGTTGCTGGACAATGCCTGGCGCGATCTCAATTGGGGCGGGCTGGAGACGGCAGCCTCGGTAGAGAACTCAACCGTGCTGAACCGGGATGAGCCGGCGAAGATGGCGGCGGCAGCGCGGCGCTCAATGGAGGAGACTGGCACGCGGGTCTTTAAGATTAAGACCGGCCAGGGGCTGGACCTCGATCGGGCGGCGATCACGGCGATCAAAGCGGCGGTGGGCTATGGTGCGTTGCTGACGGCGGATGCGAACAGCGCATACAAGGCCGCGGATGTGCTGGCGTTGGATGCAATGTTGGCGGATCTGGGCGTGGTATTTTCGGAAGACCCATGTTCGCTGGGGCCAGATGCGGCGGCGGAGAAGCTGATCCGGGCGGCGAAGGTGCCTTTGCTGATTGATAAGCCGGGCAAGGCCGTTGATGCGGTGCGGGCGTTCTTGGACCGCGGTGCCACCCACTACAGCATCAAACCAACCCGCATGGGCCTGACCGAGGCGGAGGCTGTGGCGGATATGGTCGATGCCATCTGCATAGGCACCTCCGCAGAGGCTCCGTTAGGCGCGTTGGTACAAATGCGGCTGGCGGCGGGCCTGAAGCGGCCTGAGACGCTGATTTCGGCGGAACTGGATTTCCACCGGGAGTTGGCGGATGGCTACCTTATAGAGCCGCTGGTGCTCGAAGGTGGACGTTTACATCTGCCGGCTGGGCTGAACGCGGCGGCGTGTGTGGACTGGCAGAAACTGGGACGCTTGGCTCACACCCATCTGGCATTGCCGGACTTGTGAGTAGCGGCGTTTCGGCGTCTCATAGCGGCAACGCATTTTTTTTACAGGACACGTATACCCATGAAATTGAACGCTTGGTTCCCCACAGTCACCATCGGCAACGACCCGTCTGCGATCCGCGATTGGGCGCAGGCCGCCGAAGACCTGGGCTATGAGTATATTGAGGTGCCGGACCATGTGTTCGGCGCAACTGCTCGCAATGGCTGGACGCCGCGGTACGACGCTCACGCACCATTCCATGAGACCTTCACGACCATGGCCTTCCTGGCCGCGTGCACGAAGCGGATCAAGCTGTCCTCCGGCGTTTTGATCCTGCCGCAACGCCAGACCGGCGTGGTCGCCAAGCAGGCGGCGGAGGTGGATATCCTCAGCGAGGGCAGGGTGCGGCTGGGCATCGGCGTCGGCTGGAACCATGTGGAGTATGAGGCGCTGGGCTGCGAGTGGAAGACTCGCGGTGTTAAGCAGGGCGAGCAAATCGAGGTGCTGCGCAAACTGTGGACTGAGGACCTGGTGACCTACAAAGGTCGCTTCCACGATTATTTTGAGGTGACGGTGGTGCCGCAGCCGCCGCAACGGCCGATCCCGATCTGGCTAGGTGGCTCTGCCCCCGGTGTGATCAAGCGGGCGGCGCGTCTGGGTGATGGCTGGATGCCGATCCTGGCGCCGGACGATGATGGCAAGAAAGCGCTGGAGACGTTCCACGGCCATCTGGCAGAGTTCGGTCGCAAGCGCGAAGATGTCGGTATGGAAGCATGGCTGCGCTTCACCGAAAATGATCCGCAGGCCTGGGCCGCCGCCGCTGACGGCTGGCGCGGGATGGGCGCGGATATGGCCATGCTATATCCGATGTGGCGGGATGAAAGCGTCACTGCGCAGATCGAAATCCTGCGCCGCTTTAAAGAGGTAGCGGAGGGTTAAGCTGTACGACAGCGGTTCCTCAGGGGAGTGGACCGCCATTTTCGATCCAATGCCGGCAATCCGGGCTCAGCACCCGGTCTGCTGCCTGATCGTAGAGCGCTAGATTTTCGGGCGAAATTTCTTCGCGCCAGCGTCCATTGGTTCCTTTGTGGAAAAATGTACTACCGCCGCCTTTCCAGGCGCGGCCTTCGGCAGGTGCAAATTTTTGACTGTTTGCTTTCATATTATCGAAAGAGACTATTTTTGCTATCTCGCTAACCCGTTGGTCGTCGACAGCAATTTCCAAATATTCTGCCAATTCCCGGAT
>Ga0055584_100004660_pt1 | contig 13418 bp, 12 predicted proteins | sample OSDHelmetaG_FD_58716 | JGI IMG/M metagenome (GOLD analysis project Ga0055584, IMG submission 58716) | Pelagic marine sediment microbial communities from the LTER site Helgoland, North Sea, for post-phytoplankton bloom and carbon turnover... | ecosystem: Environmental > Aquatic > Marine >... | reverse complement strand
GAGAATCACCATAAGGAGAAAGCCTTTTTACTAATCCGCCCTTGCTATTATAAATTGAAATCAAATCCAATTGATTAAATGGAATATTATTTTTAGATGAAAGTACAAATAAGCCATTTGACGGATTGGGTGAAACGAAAGCTATTGAGCCAGGGTCTATATTACTGATACTTGTTAAAATACTTCCATCACATAGCGCAAATGATGATCCGCCATTGGCACCCGGTCCAGATCCACTACTATTTGTGATAATTGTCAAGCTATCAAAAGGTGTTAAGGAAGTAATTGAATGTATAGAATTTAAGCCTCCGTTTATATTTGGACTAGTGGTTGAATTGCCATTTATGGTCCATGGAATGCATATTCCTGAATTTACTGAAACGGATGGTGCAGTTGAATTGGTAGTGAACTGGAATGTCTCTGGTGCAATGATGCCATTCACGCCTGTATATCCGATAAGTATGTCAATTGAAGTTACTGCCTTAGAAAAGGCATACGTGATAGTACTTGTAGAGCCATTTGTGTTTCCTGACCATGGTGCTTGCACACCAGGAAATGTTAACCCACATACACCAGTGAATGCGCCAAGATTTGTGAACATACATGTTGGAGAAAATGTGACATTAAAGCTTAAAGAATCATCCATTGTGACATTATGTATAACGCCAGAAGTGTCGGTAACAGGTATGCATTGTGCCCACGTAGAATAGTATGATAGTAGACTATGGACTGAGGTTATTAATATGATAAATATTGATTTTAACATGGCTGTGGTATGAGATATCTTATATCGTTGTTAGCTGTCTAGATGAATATGTAAAGTATAAAAAATGCAAATAGAAAATAGAATAAAGATATATCGATAGTTAGCCGTGTATGAAATTATATGTTGACTGCACAAGGCCATTTTCAAAACTCCTTGTACTTACATGATTTAAGTTGATTTCTGAGTCTAGGTCGTTAAAAAGTGATATTCCTTTACCAAGTATCACCGGCACTCTGGTGATGATTAGTTGGTTGATAAGTCCTTTTTTTAGAAACTCACTGATAGTATAACCTCCATCTATGTAGAGTTTATGATGACCGTTATTGTGAATTTTTTTTAAGATTATATTTAGGTCCCCTTTGAGGATCATAACTTTTTTTGTGAGGTGTTCAGGAACGGAATTCAGCGAATTACTGAGTACATACACTTGATTAGTGTAGGGCCAAGATTCAAAGGAAAGCACTTTCATGAACGTGCCTCTTCCCATTACTATCGCATCAATTCCTTTTATAAAATTCGCATAGCCAAAATCACTGTTAGTAGGATTATGAATATTTTCCAGCCAGTCTAGGTTGCCATCGTTTTTAGCAATATATCCATCAAGGCTGGTTGCTATGAATACGTTATTACTCATCGGGTTTTTGTTATTTAACGAAATATTTCTTTAAATGGATTATGATTTCAAGCTACTTCAATCTATTTAATTTAATACAGATCTATCAGCAAGAAATAAAAATATATTCTGTCCGACCTTATAAGTTAACATCAAAATCATCAAAATTGATGCTGATTTATTGAATTATTTGATCATTTTATTATTACTATGTGTTTGTTGTTCAGAATGTTATAAGTCATTAAGCCTCTTTCAATCAATTGAATAAATGAAATTTGGTGCTATTCATCTCCATGTTGGTTCTGTTAAGAATTTGGTTATAAACCTGTTCATAAAATTATATTCAGGTTCGTTTCGTTCAAGTAGATGACTGGATGATTTGTTTATTTTAGTACCGATTCTAAAGGTTATAATATGCCAAAGAAGAATCATTTCAGATAAATTAATTTAACCACTTCAAAATTTATTAAACTATGGAAGGTTACTGCGTAAAATGTAAAACTAAAAGAGAAATCAAGGATGCGGCGGAAGTTACTATGAAGAATGGTAGAAAAGCCATGAAGGGAAAATGTGGTACCTGCGGAACAGGCATGTTCAGAATTTTAGGTAAAGAATCGTAATTTATTTCTCACCTAATCTGCAAGTAACTCAACTTGTTGTAAGCATGTGTCTTGGATCTATTGTTCCGATACTCTGTGATTGATCAGATTCTAAATTTACTGGAATCTAAAGATTTTATTAAAAGCTTAATTTTAGACCCAGGTATGCATTTATACCTGGGTTATTTATTTTACTGTTTTTGAAACGAGAGAGATGATCGATGTAGGCTGTATTAAATATATTTTTTATGCCAGATGAAATTTCAACCAGATGCTTTTCGGCCTGTATCAGCAGCACTACACCAGCATTAAATAAGTGATATTCAACAGATGAACTTTCATAGTTTGCAGTACGATCCTGAGCCAACCTATAAATGTGCTCAATAAATACATTGTCCAGTTTCACCTTACCTTTTGAGTTCAGCTCACCCTTAACAATAGTTTGGATTTTATTGGCGGGAATAAGTGGCAAAGCATTACCATCATTATCCTCAGCAAATACTGACGAGAAATTACTTTCTAGATGCAGCCAGTCAATTGGATGGGGGTGCCAATGGATACCAAATTCACCACCCGTGAGATATGCAGATGTCTGAGTATAAAAATAGACTGGTGTATCTTCAATGATAGAGTCAGTTGGTGTGAGAGTTATATAATTTTCTACATAATTGAAGAAAGGATTTATATAGAGGCTAAAGTGATCACTTTGATAGTCGATACTGAAATCGATTTGTGTTGCCTTTTCGCTTTTAAGATTAATATCACCTATTTCATATCGTATGGTTCCTTCATGTATTCCATTTGATAGCAATTCTGAAGTATTCGGAGCACGGAAACCTGTTGCGAGGTTAGCCCTCAGCACTACTTTACCTTGCCGGAATGAGCTACCAATTGCAAAGTTGAAATTATCGAAATTCCGTTCAAGCATTGGAAAGCTCAACTCATCCGATTCCATTGCTTCACTTGATATTTTTCTTTTGTCGAATCTTACGCCTCCTTCAAAAGATAATCGTTTTGAATATGAATAATTAAGAGTGGCATATGCTCCAATATCTGTTGAAATGGCATCGGGGATGAGTATCTCTTCAGCACCATTTTCATTACTCTGGTACATGCCTTGAATACCGGTAAGTAACAGCAGTTTATCACCTGAAAAAGAGGTGCTGCTTTTGAGATTATAGGAGAATGAATTTAGGTCCATTTTCAGAGCGGGGAAGATATTGCTTTCTTCAAATTCCTCACGATTATTGTAATTATATCCTAGTATGGCGGTGACCTTTGTGCGATCAAGGAAAAAAGTATTATCAAAACTGATCAAGTGGTCATTTATATTCTGAAAAGGTAATTCAGGGGTTCTTGTTGTAGACACTGAAGGTGTATCAGATTCAGTAATGCCAAATTCATTTCCTAGAAAACTGTAACGGATATTACCAACCCATTTGCCTCTATTAAACCCGATGCCGGTTTTGAAGTTCATCTCCTGAAATCGGGTATTCAGCACTCTATCTGAATTCGGAAGGCTGTAGTCGGCATGTGAGCTGTAACTTCCAAACATGTTCACTCTGATGTTGTTCTTATTTATTTTCACCCCAGCATTATTGATAGTGCCCAATGTATTTGTTTGAAATTTTGTTGAGATGAACGCTTGGTTTGTATTAAGAGGCGCATAGCTCTCATCAACAAAAAACAAAACTCCTCCTAGTGCATCAGCTCCGTATAAGAGCGAGGATGCGCCTTTTATTACTTCAACATTTTCAATTCCAACTTCACCAACACCAAGGCCATGTTCATCTCCCCATTGTTGGTTCTCGATGCGCACTTTTTGAGAGTATATTACGATACGATTCCCTGAAAATCCGCGAATCACCGGTTTGCCAATGCCACTCCCTGTAGAATAATTATCAATACCGGGAATATTACTTAGAGCTTCTGCCAAATTTGTGGGCGCATTTAAATTGATCTCTTTAATACTCTTTTGAACAACAGAAACGATGTTGTCTTGCTGCAGTTTTACAGATGATGTTGACACCACCACTTCATGGAGTTGCAAATGACTCTCTTTTAAATGGAAAACTTGTTCTGCAGAATTTGACAGATCAACTGAAAATACTTCAGTTTGGTATCCAATGCATGAGATCTGTAAATTCACCCTTCCGGATATGCCCAGTGATAAATTAAAAGTTCCACTGGTGTCACTCACAGACCCTGTTTGATGTTCTATGAGATAAATATTTGCAAAAGGTACTGGGTTGCCCGACAGGCTATCAAGTACCTTGCCATTGAAGTTTTGACCGAAGCCTTGTAAAGCGATGAACAGCATCGCAAATGTTATATATATATGATTCTTCATTGCATGAACTGTCACTTAAGATAAAAAACAAATGGATTCCTAATGGAAAAATCATCAGGATGAAAACAAACTATAGTGGATATATTAAGAAAAGATAGGGGGACCTCGTAAAAGATAGTTGTGTGTGAATAATTTTCTTTTGTTCTGGCAAGTTATAAACTGAGTGGAATTAGAGATTCGATAGATCTCTTCGTAATTAAAATCTTGTGACGAGTCAGTAAAAGATGACTGAATAAAATCACATACCGAACATTTTTTCTCCCACTTGTGAAGGTGTTTCGATTGCTTTTCGGTGCATACTTCAATATCCTCATGATCATGTACATGTAACGCATCAGCAATTACCGGGCTTAAAAAGCTAAGCAAAAGAACCAGAGAAAGTAATTTAATTATGGTTCGTGACATGAAGGTCATCTTGAATCGGTTGTGCAACAAAGAATCAGAATTAGTTTTTTACAAACTTTTTAATGTAGATCCGATCTTCATCTGTAATTCTTATGAAATAAATTCCACTGTAAAGAAATGAAATATCAATATATCTATGGTCTTGGTTCAGATTTCGGATAATGATCACCCTGCCTTCAGAGTCCATAACTTCAATGTTTACAGGCTTTTCGACCTGAATGCTGATTTGATCAGATGCTGGGTTGGGGTAAATATTTATTTCTGTAATTCCAGAAGGCATGATATTATCATTGAGTACTATATTCTCAAATTTATAGATGCGATTAGGACCAAAATTAGCACCTGAGCTTAAAGCCCAAATTGTGTTCCCAATGGTGGCTAGGCCTAATGTATAGGGAAGGCACCATGGTGTTGAACTAATAACATTGCCGTTGGTCTTGTCAAACTCAGTCAATATCATCGGACCTCCAGGAGATTGTGTGGCAAAATCAATTCCATATAATCGTCCATCAATTATCTCTAAAGGAAGAACCCATTTATTGATGTGAAACGAATCAACCATAGCTCCACTGATAGTGTCAATCTTTACTAAAAGTTCCTGAGAATATTCAGAGACCCATAGGAATCCATTATCGTAAGTACATCCGAAATATTCACTGAAAGTAGCGCCCCAGGGAAGGGTAAATGACTTTAATATTGCTCCATTATTTTGATCTACCTTATAAACCATTCTTTCTTCTTCCAGCACCAACCATAAATTTGTGCCGTCATAAGTGATATCACCTGCGGTTATCGTACTGGTTGTTGGGAGTGGAAAGCTGTCTACCGGATTTCCTGAAAGATCATATTTATATAATATAGTTGGACTATGATCAATTGAATACAGGTAAGTGCCATCACTGGCCAGGCCACCCGACCAGCTACCGACTGCAGGAAAAGAAAATACAGTATCACAAACAAGGCTGTTCTTTTGATTAGGCAGGCTCACCCTTGCTAATGGCCCAACGCCACCGGTTATATTCTGCGAATAGGTAGTTGTATTCGTAAAACAAATGATCAGTGATATAATATAAAGAGTTCTCAAAGACAGATATGTTAAATGACAGACAACTATATGATTTAATAAACACTTAATAGAAAGCCACTGAAAAAGGATTAATTAAGAGATAAGGAATATCTCTAAAGTTATAAATTAATTGTTACAATCATTGTATAAGGCAATATTTTCGATAGCCAGGATGATTTATTAAAAGTTGCAATGCTGTATTCCCGGCTGAAAAAATAGCTATTGTGGAGACAAAAGAATTAGAGACTATGAAATCGAGTTTTGTTTTTGAAGCTTTAAATAGATCCTTATGCTAATTGCTCACATCATCCATTATAGAATTGATCATTGATAAATGAAGATCACATTTTTACAAACTTTTTTAGTACATCATTTATCTTAATAAAATAGATGCCATTATCAAGGCCAGATATATTAATTACATTTTTACCGTTTGTTTGGATCATTAATTTTCCAACTGAATTGTAGATTTGGATATCTGATTTCAACTGAGGTTTGGAGCTGATATAGATCTCAGATGTTGCGGGATTAGGAAAAATGTTGAAATCACGGTCAGATATTAGTGAAGGTAAACTAGTTGTAACATTATTATCGGATGCTAATGTTGCTTCAGCCTGAACCAATTCTTTATTTACATTTTGCTGCAAGATCGCAAGGGTAAATATTCTTGAAAAATCCCAGATGGGGTCGTTTGCTGATGAAAAAGTATATAAAACGGAATCTCCTACTGTGGAGGGTATGGCCAATGCATCACCCAATGGCGATGTTAAAGATTTTCTAAATACATCATAATGAACAGTCTCTCCATTTGTTCCTGTGTGGTAGACGGTATCCTCCGCAAGGGAAACAAAAAGTGCAAGACTTCCGAGGGTGTGAGTAGCTTCAGTCTTAATTATAACTGTGGCCCTGATGGAATCATTACCAAATTTTTCCTGTTCAATTCTGATGCTGGCAGGGGAGGTGAGACCAACATATGGTGTAAATAATGAAGGATCTGAAAAATTTGTATTTGCTGCTGTCACATCCCCATTGATCACCAATCTCGGAGTTGCACCATAGATCCCATAATAATTTGTACGTGCATCGTTAGCTGTAGGATTTTGTTGATACAATAAGCAGCTGCTGTATGGGGCACTTGGGTGAATAGCCAGATGAAGTACATCGGTCTGATTACTGAGATTTGAATAGAATCCCGGATTTTTGTTTCCACAGATACTGCAATTCGAATTGGTAAAATGCTCTACCACGGTTTTCTTTGGTACTTGAGCAAAACTCATTAAAGTAAGCGGAAAAATAGCCAGAATGGTGACAAAAGAATAAAGTGCTTTCATAATTATTTACGTATGGACTGATTTCTAGTTAAATAACTGGAACAATCAAACAATAAATGAGTTTAGTTGATATCGCAATTTAATTACAAGTTGATAACTGCATGGCATCTAATATTAGTTTTTTTAAAAGCCTAAGCAGAAGTGTTACAACTTGAAGTAATAACATAGGCAATCAATTAAAAGTAGATAAAAATAGATACATGAATATAGAAATGACTTATTGAACTACAAATAATGGATTTAGGTAATATTGACTTAATAAAACAATAGGGATTTTGATCCATCTGGATCAGTTTTATGTGGATCAACTACAGGGACCAATACGATAAAAATTGTCGTCACTCCCTGAATAGGTAGATAGGTCAAGCATTTAGGTATTTTTTCTATCTTTGAATTCTTTCTGAAGAACAGGTAAAAACAATAGTTTATTAATAAAGCTTCCGATATAACTAACCACTTTAAACCATAGTATCATGAAATTTAAACTCACCATTATATTGATCATATCTTTTTTCATGATCAATGAAGTACAGGCTCAAAGTAAAAAAGATATTGAGAATGATCTGAAGGACTGCAAGTCAACAAAAGATTCCATTCAAAATGAATTAACCGACCTTTCTGCTGTGTACGATTCGATCTATCAGACCTATACTGCATATGATTCAATGTATACTGTTGTTGTAGACAGAGTGATTAAATATGAGTTTGATCCCGAAAATATGTCAGAACTGATTGATTCTCTCAGAACTGAAGCTTCACTCGGATCAACCGCCTTACATGATAGTATTACAGGATTACAGGAAGAGAATGCCAAGCTCAAGGCCTCACTTGAAGAAATGGATTCCTCTGAGAAAAATAGTGAAGAACAAACCATTGAATCACTGAAAAAGCTCAAGCAGCTTCTTGATGATGGTATTCTTACAGAAGAAGAATTCAATGCCAAGAAAACAGAATTGTTAAAAGATCTATAGCATTTCTTTAGTAATAGTCGAGAAATATACCCTTTAATTTTTCATTCAAAGGATACCGGCCTTTCCAATTTCATTTTGGTTGAATTTGATGTAGTGCACTTCAGTTTTTTGCTATAGGTTGTTCAATTTTATTACCTTCGCACCCCTTTACAGAAGGACTAGCAGTTCATGACTTTCTCTTACCATTTCCCTTTGAATAGGTGTTAGGATCTCACAGAATCTTTCCGGAATTAAGAAATACTAAATGAAGCAGTATCTCAACCTTTTCGACCTTTCTCAAAAAGTAAACTATAAAACAGAAGTTTTATCAGGCCTCACTGTTGCTTTGGCACTGGTTCCTGAAGCTGTGGCATTTGCAATGATAGCCGGCTTGTCACCACTAACAGGGCTATACGCTGCATTTGTGATGGGTTTGGTCACATCTATATTTGGTGGCCGGCCAGGAATGATCTCCGGTGCTACAGGTGCAGTAGCTGTGGTGATTGTCGTGCTTGCTAAAGATCATGGAGTAGAGTATGTTTTTGCCGCCGTTATCCTTGCAGGGATGATTCAGATGGCTGCAGGATTTTTACGATTAGGTAAATTAATAAGGTTGGTGCCACATCCTGTGATATTCGGATTTGTCAATGGTTTAGCAATCATCATTTTCATGTCACAGTTAGCGCAATTTCAAGATGTTTCAGGCTCATGGATGACTGGAAATCCACTTTATATTTTACTGGGATTAGTGTTACTCACTATGGCGATTATTTTCGGGTTGCCTAAACTTACAAAAGCAGTACCTGCCTCCTTAACTGCAATATTAGTAGTGTTTGGAATCGTTGCTTTCTTTGGGATCGACACTAAAACCGTTGGTGATATCGCATCTATAGAAGGTGGTTTTCCTCCTTTTCATATTCCGGTAGTTCCATTCAATATGGAAACTTTAATGTTGATCCTTCCTTATTCAGCAATTGTTGCAGGAGTTGGGCTCATTGAAAGTTTGCTGACCTTGAATATTGTAGATGAGATAACAGAATCTCGAGGCAGGGGTAATAAAGAGGCAGTGGCACAGGGTGCCGCAAATATATTATCTGGAGTATTTTCTGGTATGGGTGGATGTGCCATGATCGGGCAGAGCCTGATCAATGTTTCAAATGGTGCACGAGCAAGATTGTCGGGCATTGTGGCATCTATTATGTTACTAGTATTCGTGATGTTTGGTTCGGAACTGATTGAGAAAGTACCTATGGCAGCATTGACAGGTTTGATGATTATGGTCGCAATAGGAACATTTGAATGGGCAAGTCTGCGAACGTTTACAAAAATGCCCAAATCCGATATCTTCGTCATGGTGATGGTTACGCTTGTAACTGTAGTACTACATAACCTTGCTCTGGCAGTCATTATTGGAGTAATCATTGCAGCGTTGGTTTTTGCATGGGATAATGCTAAAAGAATAAGGGCAAGAAAATCTTTCGATGAAAATGGTGCTAAGCACTATGAGATCTATGGCCCACTTTTCTTTGGTTCAGTAACTGCATTCAATGATAAGTTCGATGTACACAACGACCCCGAAGAGGTAATCATCGATTTTGCGGAAAGCCGGGTGGTTGATATGTCGGCCATCGAAGCACTCAATAAGATAACTGATCGATATTCGAGATCAGGAAAGAAAATTCATTTAAAACATTTGAGTGCTGATTGTAGGAAGCTATTGAAAAATGCAGATACAATCATCGATGTGAACGTACTTGAAGACCCAACCTATAAAGTGGTTATTGATAAAATATAGATTCCTGATTTAAGAGTTTTTTGAAGCGATCCATAAGAGTGATTAGTGTTTCTGCTATCAAGAATTTTTACACCTTACACAAGAGTTAGCTCCAGCGTGTCATTTACATCGGAGTCATTTTTTTGTAAAAGGCCAAACGTAACTTAAGAGCTTTTTCATTCAACAAATAAAATACATGAATAATTAAATCGGACCGATCGTTAAGGTAAAATCCTGCTTTTATCCCCTTCACTTGGCATCCTACAGAATTCCCTTTTTTTAAACCACTTATATCGGTTAGCCGCAACGAAATTATAAATGATGTCACTGATGAAATTTGGAATGATCTGGAATATCAAAACCAGTTTCCATATGCTGCCCATTTGAGAGACAGATTTGAGTACAGCATCTGAACGCCTGAAGGACTCTCCTTTATCTAGATAAATAATGGTATTTATATTTTCCAGATCCTCCTTTCTTAGATTAGCTTTAGCGGTCGTTCCCTGTATTGGAGCAAAGTGGAGTTTTTTGTTTTTGTCTCTAGTTATTAAAAAATCTACAAATCCGTTGCATATCCCGCAATATCCATCAAAAAAGACAATACTTTTATCTGTGTAGTTTTCTATTTCCATCAATCTTCAAAGGTAGATAATTGGATTTTTAACACGACTCAATTTTAATGTACAAATATTAGTGGGTAGTGGTCTATAGTTTTTAGTAGAACTTCATCTTCAAATGACATTCTTCTAAATGTATGCAATCTGAATTGATAAACGACTGGATTTAATTTTAAAAATTGAATAGTTCATTTGTAATCAGTCATTTCTGCTCAAATCACAACGAATGTTATTCATGATTATTCATTACTTCATTGATCCAGGCTTTGGCGAATGATGAAGTGCAGCTTTTAGAACATGGTAGTTCCTTTAGATGCTACTTACTGTTTTGCTTTTTCATATTCAGTCAAACACTCATTAAGAGTTTTCCCTTGAGTATGGATACATTCACAAAAAGCTTCACATGCTTCAGAATATGAACTGCTGTCACATTGTAAATTACAGTCGCGAATCGTGTTTCTGGGTTCAATTTCAAAAATATTGATGATGATCATCACAAGAGTCAATATTGTAATAATCACCCCTCCAAAAAAAAGTACAGAAAATTTTCTGTTTAATTTAGATGGATTATAAGAGTCATGTAACTGTACATTTTGTTTAAAAGGAAGTATGAATTTTATTTTGTCATAATCCCAGAAAAGAAGATATAAGTTTGCAACTACCATTAATGGGGAAGTAACCATAGAACCTTCAAATCGAACTGCAAAAGAAAGAACACAAATGTTCAGAATGATCGGGAAATAAATAATAGCACCAAGGGTTGCAGTTCTGGGTATCAGCAATAGCACTGCTGCTAACACCTGAAAATAACCGATAAATTCATAATAATATCCTGTATAGTGTAGTGCTTCCAGGTAATTACCCATAGGGTGATTTATAGAGAGAGCAGTAAATCTTTCACCTATTATTTTTGTTATTCCTGATGGAATGAAACCAGCAGCAAGAGCTAATCTTACAAAAACTGTAAAATATCCTATCCATTTATTTCCCTTAAACTGCGAATGAAACTGAATAAGTTTTAGAGAAAAACTCACTTCAATATCTTTTTGTTTTGTACCAATATACCTCTTGTAACTTCCTTCAATACTCCGGCAGATTGTAATATCATGTCTGGATCGGGAGGAAATGGAATTTGTTGACTACCAACCAGGTTCTTCGTTTCGTCGCTCAATGCCTCGAGGTTGCCGTTGGTTCTGATACTTACATGATGAAAGCAGCTTTGTGCCATAATTGGTTCACTTTTTATTAATTGACCAGACCGGTTGTTCTGGTATTCGAGCACACCACCAACTACTGATTCTTTTGCCTGTGTAATTTCAATTACCTCACAAGTGATCTCCTTGTACTTAGGAATTTTTATGTCGTTACCCAGAGAATCTTTCATCACATTCCCTTTTTCATCAAGTACATAGTCCCAGCCATCGCGGACTTTCTTTCTTTCAATTCTTGCTCGTTCTTTTATCGATTCAGGAGACACATCAATGGTTTTCAGATTGAGGGCAATAGTGTAGTCATAATAAAGACCTTCTTGTTCATTCAGGTAATATTGGATCCACTGACCTCCAAGGTCGGCTACTGTGATCTTAAGCAGTTCTTTTTGGAAGCCCTCATGTATGATGAGCCCAGTGGTATTTTGCATTTTGAAAATAGCATTGCTGGTACCGGCGAATTTTGCATTGTTCATTTGCTGATCTACATCTTTGTATTCAGCATAATACTTTTTCACTTTCATAAAATCGTAATAGGCACTTCTCCCATTTTCACGGCCGCCCTTTTCAAGAAGAGATTTACCATGTATATAGAAATATTCAGCTGCTTTTTTCTTTGCTGAAATGATCTCATCATCATAGTTAACTATTTTAATACTACGTGGTGGATTGGGTAACGTTTTCACAACCTCCTGTCGTCTTTTCATCCTTGAATATATACCGAAAATATCATCCCATACATCCGGAGTACCTTCTTTGCGAAGGAATTCTATTCGTTCATTATCCCTTTGCGTTGCTTTGGTGAATGATGTCTCAAGGATGTCCAGATATTTGTAGTTATTCGGTTTTTTCTTTAGTTTATTGACTGACTTACGAATAGCAGCATCATAATTGCCTTTCAGCATTTTTTTTCTGGCTGATGAGCATCCTGTGAAAATGAATGCAGCCAATAGTGCAAATAGGATAGCCTGTTTCATGAGCAGTGGTTTGATGGAATTAGGATCAAAAATTTATCAAAAGTAAAAGTAGGTATTACTTATCAAATTTCTTAATTTCTACATTTAAGACTTCCGATAATTTATAGAGTTCTGATGTTGATTTATCCAGTTCCTCAAACTTCTTAATTACTATTTTATCTCTGTGATTGGATGATAAAAGACATATATCAAAGTAGTTTACTGTTGAAGTTGTTGAAAGCATGCTTCGGCCACCATAAATAGTTTCAGAAACCCGACTTCGAATAATGGCAATAAATGGAAACTTTTCAATTGAATACCATTGACCAAATTTTAATTTTAGGATCGAAGTATATGACCTGTATAGTCGATCTTTTGGATTAAGTTGAATTCCGGATACTGTAGTAAAAATCAAGATGCCAACCAAAATAATTACTAACCCTCTGATAGGATATTCTGTAAAAGTTGCAATACTGAAAATTATTCCAACCAAACCTAGATATTGAAATGATTTTGGGAAGAAAGGTCCAGTTTTATATGTAAGAAGGTTGTTCATTATTCAATATTAATCTATTTCAGTTGTATTATTGCGAGTGTAATTACATTCCGCCTAATTACCTTACTGCAGTTTGGGTTATAATTGTTAATGTGTTGTCAGGGTTATACTTACTTAAAAATTCAGCACTTCCCCAAGACCAGTATATACTTAGTTATTCCTAATAATAGTTTTTGAGACTGGTGTTTGGATATTATTTAAATTTCTGCAATCAATGTGCATTTTAA
>Ga0055584_100004659_pt1 | contig 13420 bp, 15 predicted proteins | sample OSDHelmetaG_FD_58716 | JGI IMG/M metagenome (GOLD analysis project Ga0055584, IMG submission 58716) | Pelagic marine sediment microbial communities from the LTER site Helgoland, North Sea, for post-phytoplankton bloom and carbon turnover... | ecosystem: Environmental > Aquatic > Marine >... | reverse complement strand
TTGTATTTTTTATAATTTTTTATCTTTGGGTTTATGGATTTACCATTGATAATTATTGGCGTATTTCTTATTGTACTCGGGATAGTGGTAAAACATTTCAAGCTTTACTTTCTTATCGCTGGATATAATACCATGACCAAGGCAGAAAGGGAAGAGGTTAATATTGAAAAAGTAGCTTCATTATTAAGATTTGTCTTCGGCGTTATAGGATTGGCATTTATTATTTTAGGGATGGTGGTTTCTAAACTAGAAAATCCTGAAATAGCAAACTATGTCTTTTTTACGGTGATAATTGGAACAGTTGTCTTCTTCATAGTTAAATCTAATTCTTCTGCATATAAAAAATAATATTTACTATAGGACCTTTAAAGTGTTCCTCTTTTTTTTAACGGGCTCTTTATAGGTTTATTTTCACACTATGATTTTAAAATATAACAACACAGAAATACATTACAACACCTTCGGAAGTGGTCCCGCAATTGTTCTATTGCACGGGTTTCTGGAGAGTTCAACAATGTGGAAAAACCTTATTCCACAATTGTCGAAACAAAACACCGTAATAACACTAGATTTTCCTGGTCACGGGAAAAGTGAAGTTATTTCAGACATCCATTCTATGGAGTTAATGGCTGAAGTAGTTGATGAAATTCTAAAAACTTTAAAAATAACTTCAGCGACATTCATCGGTCATTCAATGGGAGGATATATCGCATTAGCCTATGTTGAAAAATTCCCTTCAAAAGTTGAAAAATTAGTACTTTTAAATTCATCACCTGCTCCAGATTCCGAAGAAAGAAAAATTAACCGAAATCGTGCTTTAAAGGTAATTGAGCAAAATGCTTATGCTTTTATAAGTATGGCAATTAGTAATTTATTTTCTGAAACTACACGCGATAAAATTGCTTCAGATATAGAAGAATTGAAAAATGAAGCAGAGTCATTTCCGCTTGACGGAATAAAAGCTGCAATAAAAGGTATGCGCGACCGTAACGACCGAAGCGATGTGTTGAAAAACTTCAGCAAAGAAAAGTATATGATTCTTTCAAAAGAAGACTCGTTGCTGCCTGTCGATGAAAATATAGCTTTAGCTAAAAGTTGTGATGCTCTATCCATCATAATTGAAGGAGGGCATATGAGCACTGTTGAAAACTTGGATGAGGTTTTAGATGCTCTAAAAAATATATTGAATATTTAATTCAACTATTCCGAATCTTTCATTGGGTTCCAACCACGTGCAATTAGCGGTATTTTAGTTCCTGCTCGGCTTATAAGATGAGTACCTTCATTTTCATGAGTCATATGTCCTATTACCGTAAGGTGTGGATTGGCTTTTATTTTTGGGTAATCCTCGGTGCTAATTGTAAAAAGCAATTCGTAATCTTCGCCTCCACTTAAAGCTATGGTGGTACTATCTAAGTTGAATTCTTCACAAGTTGTAATTACTTGAGGATCTAATGGAATTTTATCTTCAAATAAATTACACCCTACTTTTGAATGTTTGCAAATGTGGATTATTTCTGATGATAAGCCATCGCTAATGTCAATCATAGCAGTTGGTTTCACACCTAATTCTTTTAATAAATTAGGAATATCCTTTCTAGCTTCAGGCTTTAATTGACGTTCCACTAAATATGTATAAGGTTCTAAGTCTGGTTGACTATTTGGGTTTACTTTGAAAACCTCTTTCTCACGTTCCAAAACTTGTAATCCTAGGTAAGCAGCACCTAAATCACCCGTTACAACAAGTAGGTCGTTTTCTTTGGCTCCACTTCTATAAGCAGCTTCTCCCTTTTTTACAGTGCCTAAGGCTGTAACGCTAATTAATAACCCTGTTGTTGAAGAAGTAGTGTCACCACCCACTACATCTACATTATATATTTTAGCTGCAGCAGTAATACCTGCATAAAGCTCTTCTAACGCTTCAATAGGAAATCGATTTGAAACTGCAATGCTTACAGTAATTTGGGTAGGCTCTGCATTCATTGCGTACACGTCGGATAGGTTAACAATTACCGACTTGTATCCTAAGTGTTTTAAAGGAACATAACTTAAATCGAAATGAACACCTTCTAAAAGTAAATCTGTAGTAACAACTATTTCGTTTTTAGAATTACAAGAAATCACAGCGGCATCATCACCAATTCCTTTTACAGTCGATTTTTGTTTTATTTTGAAGTTTTTTGTTAGATGATCTATAAGACCAAATTCGCCTAAACTTGCAATACTTGTGGTGGAATTATCTTTATTCTCAAACATTCTTCTAAGTTTATTACAGATTTTGGCAAAAGTACGCTTTTCCTATACATTATCGAAAAATGCAAGTAATAATCACGCCTATTACACTATAGGCTGAAGCTATAATGCAATAGTTTTAAATTCCCACTTCGCTATGGTTAAAAGTTCTAATTGATGTATATTTGCGTCTAATTTAGAATTATTCTATATATGATTAAGGTAAGTGATAATGCAAAAAACAAAATTGCACAGTTAATGGCCGAGGATGGCTTTGATATTGCGAAGGATTTTGTGCGTGTTGGAGTTAAAAGTGGCGGATGCTCCGGGCTTAGCTATGAGTTGAAATTTGATCATAATCTAGGTGAAAATGATAAGCTTTTTGAAGAAGCTGATGTGAAAATTGCAGTGGACAAAAAAAGTTTTTTATACCTAGTAGGAACCACACTCGAATATAGTGGTGGGCTTAATGGAAAAGGTTTTGTTTTCCAAAATCCAAATGCGAATCGCACTTGTGGATGTGGAGAATCTTTTTCGTTATAAATAAGTTGAAGTTTACTTATAGAAAAGTAAATTAAATGCAAATGAATTTAAGTAAGTTCTTTATTCTGTATTGAATTTAGAACTACAAATTTTGAATTAATAAAAATGAAATACACCGAAGACGATTTAAAGAAAGAATTAGAAACCAAGGAATATGAATATGGGTTCTATACGGATATAGAATCTGACACATTTCCAGTTGGATTAAATGAAGATGTAGTACGCGCAATTTCTAAAAAGAAAGAGGAGCCAGAATGGATGACAGAGTGGCGTTTAGAATCATATCGTTATTGGTTGAAAATGGTAGAACCAGAATGGGCAAATGTACATTATGAAAAACCTGACTTTCAGGCGATTTCATATTACTCTGCACCAAACAGCAAACCTAAGTACGATAGTCTTGATGAGGTAGATCCGGAATTGTTAGACACTTTTAAACGATTGGGTATTTCATTAGACGAGCAAAAGAAACTTGCCGGAGTTGCAGTAGATATTGTAATGGATTCAGTTTCTGTGGCAACCACTTTTAAAAAGACATTAGCCGAAAAAGGAATTATTTTCTGTTCTATTTCTGAGGCGATTAAAAATCACCCTGAATTAGTAAAGAAATATTTAGGTACTGTAGTGCCACAGAGAGACAACTTTTACGCAGCTTTAAATAGTGCAGTATTTAGTGATGGTTCTTTCTGTTATATTCCAAAAGGAGTACGTTGCCCAATGGAACTTTCTACTTACTTTAGAATTAATCAAGCAGGTACAGGACAGTTTGAAAGAACGCTTGTAATTGCAGATGAAGACAGTTACGTAAGTTACCTTGAAGGCTGTACAGCACCAAGTCGTGATGAAAACCAATTACACGCTGCAGTAGTAGAGTTAATTGCATTAGATGGAGCTGAAATAAAGTATTCTACAGTACAAAACTGGTACCCAGGAGATAAAGAAGGAAAAGGAGGGGTTTATAACTTTGTAACTAAAAGAGGTATTTGTGAAAAGAATGCGAAAATTTCTTGGACACAAGTAGAAACTGGTAGTGCTGTTACTTGGAAGTATCCAAGTTGTGTTTTAAAAGGAGATAACTCAATTGGTGAATTCTATTCTATTGCTGTTACAAATGATTATCAGCAAGCAGATACTGGAACCAAAATGATTCATATTGGTAAAAACACTAAGAGTACGATTATCTCTAAGGGTATTTCGGCTGGTAGATCTCAAAACAGCTATCGAGGGTTGGTGAAAATTCATCCAAATGCAGATAACGCGCGTAACTTCTCTCAGTGTGACTCATTATTAATGGGGAATAGCTGTGGGGCTCATACCTTTCCATATATTGAATCTAAAAACAAATCGGCTCAAATAGAACACGAAGCTACTACAAGTAAAATTGGTGAAGACCAAATTTTCTATTGTAATCAACGTGGAATTGACACTGAAAAAGCAATTGCCTTAATAGTAAATGGTTTTGGGAAAGAGGTTTTAAACAAGTTGCCTATGGAGTTTGCAGTGGAAGCGCAAAAACTCTTAGAAATCAGTTTAGAAGGATCTGTAGGATAAACATTAGAAGTTTAAATTATGAAAAAATACTTATTGATATTAACGCTTTCGTTAGTGTTTTATTCCTGTAAAAACTCTGAAGGAGATAAAACTTCTGACGAGCTAACAACTCAAAATGAAGAGACCTTTTCAACGTTCCAGGGGGATTTTATCAACACCGATGGAGCCTTAGTTTTAATGGGATCGAGCTTTATCTATGGCGTTAAGCGCAATGAAGTTTCAGATGAATTATCAAAACGAGTTTCGGCAGTTAAAACTAACGATTTTGATATGGTAGGGGTTATAGTTAAAGGAGTAGTTTCCGAAAATACCGATACCGATACCAATTGGGAAGAAATAATAACAATAAAAGAAATTGTGAAGGTGAATGATTCCCCTTCAGCAGTAGATATTAAATTACAAGAATCAGCAAAGACAAATTGATATGCTAAAAATTAAAGATTTATACGCCGGATTAGAAGGTAAAGATATACTTAAGGGTATTAACTTAGAGGTAAAGGCAGGCGAAGTTCACGCCATTATGGGGCCAAACGGTTCAGGTAAAAGTACTTTGGCGTCTGTAGTTGCAGGAAAAGAAGAGTTCGAAGTAACTAAAGGAGAGATTATTTATGAAAATGAAGATATTTCCGAGTTAGATCCAGAGGAAAGAGCGCATAAAGGTATCTTTCTTTCTTTTCAATATCCAATAGAAATTCCAGGAGTTTCAGTAACAAACTTTATTAAAACGGCTATCAACGAAACGCGTAAAGCAAAGAAGATGGACGATATGCCTGCTTCTGAAATGCTTAAAATGATTAAAGAAAAAGCTGCTATGTTAGAGATTGATAGAAAATTCCTATCTAGATCTTTAAACGAAGGTTTTTCTGGAGGTGAGAAAAAGCGTAACGAAATTTTTCAAATGGCGATGCTTGAGCCAAAACTTGCAATCTTAGATGAAACAGATTCAGGATTGGATATTGATGCTCTTAAAGTTGTTGCTAATGGTGTAAACAAATTAAAAAGTGAAGACAATGCAATAGTTGTTATTACGCACTATCAACGTTTATTAGACCATATAGTTCCAGATTTCGTTCACGTATTAATGAATGGGAAAATCGTAAAATCTGGTACTAAAGAGCTTGCTTATGAGCTTGAAGAAAGAGGATACGATTGGATTAAGGAAGAATTAGTATAACAATTCAAGAATCAAAATTCAAGGTTCAAGATTAACTTGAATTCTGGATTCTGGATTCTGAATTCTGAATTGAAAGAAATGAGTTTTAAAGACAAATTATTATCATCATATATTGCTCTCGAAGATTACTTGGAGTTTGATTCGCCATTACACGATGTGCGTAACAATGCTATAAAAATCTTTGAAGAGAAAGGATTTCCAACAAAAAAAGATGAGGAGTGGAAGTATACTTCACTAAATTCTTTATTAAAAACAGACTATAGTGTCTATTCAAATAAAGAACGCAATGTTGAACTTCAAGATGTACGCAAGTATTTCCTTAATGAAATGGATACCTATAAACTTGTTTTCATAGATGGGGTTTATAGTTCATTCCTTTCGGAAACTACACACGACACCTTAGACGTTTGTTTAATGTCGGCTGCTCTTAACAAGAAAAAATACAAACCTGTTATTGAAGCTTACTTCAATAAAGCTGCGAAAAGTGATAGTTTAACTGCACTTAATACAGCTTTTACTAAAGAAGGTGCATATATTCATATTCCTGCGCATAAAGAAGTAGAAAAGCCTATTGAGATTCTTAATTTCTCAACTGGCAACGAAGCGGCAATGTTTCTTCAACCAAGAAATTTAATTGTTGTAGGTGAAAATGCTCACGTACAAATTATAGAGCGTCATCAAAGTCTTTCTACTAATGAAGTTCTTACAAATTCAGTAACTGAAATTTTTGCTGAAAAACGAGCTTATGTAGATTATTATAAAATTCAAAATGATGTTGAATCAGCATCGTTAATTGACAATACATATATTTCACAACAACGTGATACGGTTTGTCGTGTTCATACTTTTTCATTTGGTGGGAAATTAGTACGCAATAATTTAAACTACTTCCAAAACGGAGAGAATTGTGATTCTACATTAAAAGGAATAACTATCCTTAAAGGAAAACAACACGTAGATCACAATACATTAGTTCATCATATTTCACCAAATTGCGAAAGTCACCAAGATTACAAAGGGCTATTTGCTGATTCATCTGTAGGTGTATTTAATGGGAAGATTATCGTTGAAAAAGATGCTCAAAAGATTGACGCATACCAGCAAAACGACAATATTTTAATTGACGATAATGCCACGATTAACGCTAAGCCTCAATTAGAGATTTTTGCAGACGATGTAAAATGTTCTCACGGATGTACTATTGGTCAGTTTGATGAAGAAGCCTTATTCTACTTGCGCAGCCGCGGAATTGGAATGAAAGAAGCACGTGGTTTAATGATGTATGCTTTCGCAAACACTGTTTTAGAAAGTGTGAAAATTCCAGAATTGAAAGTGCGAATCAACAAGCTTATTGCAAATAAGATTGGAGTAAGTTTAGGCTTTGAACTTTAAGAAATAGTGTTCGTAAGCTAACAAAAATTCAAGAATTAATTAAAAGAATATAAATGTCCTTCGATATCCAAGTTATACGTAAAGATTTCCCCATTCTTTCTCGAAAAGTTAATGGGTATCCATTAGTGTATTTGGACAATGCAGCTACGTCTCAAAAGCCACAACAGGTGATTGATGCTATTGTTGATTATTACAGTAACTACAATGCAAATATTCATCGAGGTGTGCATTCGCTTTCACAAGAAGCAACTGATGCTTATGAGGCTGCTCGACATAAAATTCAGAATCACTTTAATGCTAAAGAAGCATTTGAAATCATTTTTACTGCGGGAACAACTCACGGAATTAACTTGGTTGCAAATGGCTTTGCATTATTATTGAATAAAGGCGACGAAATAATTGTTTCTGCTTTAGAGCATCACAGTAATATTGTTCCTTGGCAAATGCTATGTGAAAAAACAGGCGCTGTTCTGCGGGTAATTCCAATGAATGAAGAAGGAGAGTTGCTGATGGATAAATACGCTAAGCTGCTTTCAGATAAAACAAAACTTGTTTTTGTAAACCATATTTCAAACGCATTGGGCACAATTAACCCAATAGAAGAAATTATCGAGAAAGCACATAGTGTAGGAGCTGCTGTTTTGATTGACGGTGCTCAGTCTTGTTCGCATATAAAGCCAAATCTTCAAGAATTAAATGTAGATTTCTATGTTGCCTCTGCTCACAAAATGTGCGGCCCAACAGGCGTTGGAATGTTATATATGAAAGAAGAGTGGGGAAACAAACTTCCTCCATATCAAGGTGGTGGTGAAATGATAGCTGAAGTATCATTCGAAAAAACCACCTATGCCGGACTTCCGCATAAATTTGAAGCCGGTACACCGAATATTTGTGGAGGTATAGCTTTTGGTGTAGCAATAGATTACCTTAATGCAATTGGTTTTGAGGCAATAGAGACTCATGAAAATGAACTTTTAACATACGCGACCAAAAAACTCCTAGAAATCGAAGGTTTAAAAATTTATGGTACAGGACAAAAAACCTCTGTAATTTCTTTTAATATTGAAGGTTTGCATCCATATGATATAGGGGCAATCGTGGACAAACTAGGTATAGCTGTAAGAACAGGGCATCACTGTGCTCAACCAATTATGGATTTTTATAAAATCCCTGGAACTGTTCGAGCTTCCTTTGCGTTTTACAACACTCTAGAAGAAGTTGATGTATTAGTAGAAGCTGTTAAGAAAGCAAAAACGATGCTTTCATAAATGCCTTATAAAAAGTTAATGTACAATTCTAGTAAATTTTGAGTTTGTAACTTTATAAAAGTTTAAACCAATTAAAACAATTATACTATGAAATCACTTGCTACATTATCAATATTGATGTTCGCACTTATTTTTACAAGTTGCGACGAGACTAAAAAAGTTATAGATGTTGCTGGAAGCGTTCAGTTAACAGGAAACTATACTGTTTCAGCTATTAACGGAGAAAAACCTACTGTTAAAGAAGTTCCTTCATTTTCTATGTCAGCATTAGATAACACTTTCAGAGGGGCTACTGGCTGTAACTCGGTGTTTGGATCCTACAACTTAGATTTATATGCAATTAGTTTTAAAGACTTAGCAGTAAGTGAAAGAGAATGTGCTGGGAAAGATATCATGAAGGTTGAGCGTGACTTTTTAGACGCATTAAATAAAACGGGATCATATTCCTTACAAGACGGGGTGCTAACCTTTTATTCAAAAACTGATAGAAGTGTAGTGCTTTCAGCTAAAAAAGAAATAAGAAATCAAGAATAAATATGACAATTGAAGCAATACAAGAAGAGTTGATAGATGAGTTCTCAATGTTTGACGACTGGATGCAACGCTATGAGTATATGATAGATTTAGGAAAATCACTTCCGCTTATTGATGAAGAATTAAAAACAGACGACAAGCTAATTAAGGGTTGTCAAAGTAAAGTGTGGTTAAACTCTGAAATGAAAAACGACAAAATAATATTCACTGCCGATAGTGACGCTATTATTACAAAAGGAATAATAGCAGTATTAGTCCGCGTGTTTTCAAACCAAGAGCCACAAGCAATTCTTGATGCGGATACTGATTTTATAGACGAAATTGGATTGAAAGAACACCTTTCTCCAACCCGTGCTAATGGATTAGTATCAATGATTAAACAAATGAAAATGTATGCATTAGCATATCAAACACAAGCAAATAGTTAAACAAATGGAAGAAAAAATAGATATGGCTGAACTCGGCGAAAAAGTAATCGCTGTTATTAAAACCATTTATGACCCAGAGATTCCGGTTGATATATATGAATTAGGACTTATTTACGACGTATTTATTAATGAAGATTACGAAGTAAAAATATTGATGACTCTAACAACTCCTAACTGTCCTGTAGCAGAAAGCTTACCAATGGAGGTAGAAGATAAAGTTAAGTCGTTAAAGTACGTTAAAGATGCTGAGGTTGAGATGACTTTCGACCCGCCTTGGAGTCAAGAGCTTATGAGTGAAGAAGCTAAGTTAGAACTCGGAATGCTTTAATAAAAAAGTTTTATAATTCATTTTAATTACTTTCTCTGTGGAAGAAATTGTAAATCGCGTAGCGAATAGTAAGCTTATGGTCTTTGATCTTGAGGAGTTTTATCCACAAGGTGAAAGACTTGCTTTTGATATTTCCATTTGGCTTGCAGAAGGCATTGTACTTCGTGAAAAAGAATTTAGAGAGAAAGCCAACGAGCACGATTGGGGTCAGTATCAAAATAAATATGTAGCCCTTTATTGCAGTACAGATGCTATTATTCCAGGATGGGCGTATTTATTGATTTCACTTCATTTATCGCCTTTTGCAAAAAATGTTTCTGTAGGAAGTCTAGAGGAATTAGAAACTGTTCTATTCACCGAAATTCTAAAGGATTTAGACGTTTCTGAATATCAGGACAAACCTGTAATTATAAAAGGGTGTGTAAGTAAGCCAATACCTCCAAATGCCTATGTGCAAGTAGCGCAAAAGCTTCAGCCTGTAGCTAAAAGTATTATGTATGGCGAAGCCTGTTCTTCGGTGCCACTATTCAAGAAAAAGTAATTTTTTTAACAAACAATTGGCAAATCCTTAATTTTAACGCTTTTTTTTGTTAATTTTTTATACAATATGCAAATTAGTAATTATTTTTGCCTTAAATAAAAACTTTAAGATTTATGAAAAAATTTTTACTACTTGCAGCAATCTTATGTGCGCCCCTTGCACTAGTTGCTCAAAATGAAACCAAAGAGGATACTATCCCAAATGGTTGGTCAAGATCAGGAAACATTTCTTTATTGTTTAATCAAGCTGCCTTCAACCACGAGTGGACTGGTGGAGGAAGTTCAAATATTGCAGGAAATATTGGGTTGAATTACGATTTCAACTATAAGCACGATAAGCTTAGCTGGAACAACCGTATTATTGCAGAATATGGTATGACTAAAAATAAGGACGACAAATATGCACGTAAAACTAATGATCGTCTTGAGTTAAACTCAATCTTGGGTAGACAAGTAAAAGAAAGTAACTGGTATTATTCATTCTTCTTAAACTTTAAAACTCAATTTGGTTCTGGTTATGAGTATAATACCGACTTAAACCCGGGTGATGAAGGATACCGTACTGAAGTTTCTAAATTTATGTCTCCAGGTTACTTACAATTTGGTCCTGGTATGATGTGGAAAAAGAACAATAATCTTTATGTTAATTTAGCGCCTGCAACTGCACGTTTAATTTTTGTAAATAAAGATTTTACAAATGTTGGTAACAACCCAGTAGCTATCGCAGCATTTAATGAAAACCCATATTTTGGTGTTGAAGCTAACGAAACAACCCGTTTTGAATTTGGCGCTTCGGTTTCTGCATATGCAAAACTTGATTTGATGGAAAACGTGTCGATGGAAAACTTATTGGCTCTTTACTCAAACTACTTAGAAGATCCACAAAATGTAGATGTAGATTATACTATGAATTTATTGTTTAAAGTAAATAAGTATATATCAGCTAACGCTACTTTCCAGGCTATTTATGATGACAACGCCGCTCAAGGATTCCAAATTCGTGAAGCAATTGGAGTAGGAGTTACTTACGGATTCTAAATACAATTTTAAATATAAGTTCATTACAATAAGGGCTTTAAATAAAAAAGACCTGTCAGAAATTTAATTTTTTTGACAGGTCTTTTTTTATTCTTCTTCCTCTGTATATTCGTCGTATAGGAAAGTATTGTAAGGAAAACGAGTGGTGTGAATTTCTCTTACTTTGTCGTATACTAACTTTCGGAATTCATCAAAGTTTTCTTTGTTTAATGCTGAAATAAAAATGGCATCCCCATTAAGTTTCGCCATCCAAGTATGTCTCCATTCTTCCAAAGTATAATGAGCTTTGGTCTTTTCAGTAATTAAATCGTCTTCTTCAATTTCTTCGGGCTCATAAGCATCAATCTTATTAAAAACCATAACAGTAGGCTTATCAGCACTTCCAATTTCCTCCAGAATTTTTTCAACCGAATCAATATGGTGTTCAAAAGAAGGGTGGCTTATATCTACAACATGCAACAATAAATCAGCCTCACGCACTTCATCTAAGGTGCTTTTAAAAGACTCTACTAGTTGTGTAGGTAGTTTTCTGATAAAACCAACAGTGTCGGTTAAAAGAAATGGTAGGTTACCTATAACAACCTTTCTTACTGTTGTGTCTAATGTTGCAAAGAGTTTGTTTTCTGCAAAAACATCGCTTTTACTAATTACGTTCATCAAGGTGGATTTCCCTACGTTTGTATATCCAACCAAAGCTACACGCACAAGTGAACCTCGATTCCCGCGTTGCACTTCCATTTGACGATCGATTTTTTTTAATTTGTCTTTAAGTAAAGATATTCGGTCTCGAACTATACGTCTATCTGTTTCAATTTCTGTTTCTCCAGGACCACGCATTCCAATTCCCCCACGTTGACGTTCCAAGTGAGTCCACATACCCGCTAGTCGAGGTAAAAGATATTCGTATTGTGCAAGTTCTACTTGTGTTCGTGCATAGCTTGTTTGTGCTCTTTGCGCGAAAATATCAAGGATGAGGTTGGTTCTGTCTATGATTTTACATTGAAGTATTTTTTCAATGTTTTTTTGTTGTGCTGGGGTAAGTTCGTCGTCAAAAATAGCTACGCCAACTTCATTTTCATTTACGAAGTTTTTAACTTCCTCTAGCTTTCCGGTACCTATAAATGTTTTTGGATTAGGAACATCCATTTTTTGAGTAAAGCGCTTTAGAACTTCCCCGCCTGCGGTATAAGCCAAAAATTCTAACTCGTCTAAATATTCTTCAGACTTTACTTCGTCTTGAAATTTAGTTATTAATCCTATTAATATTGTTTTCTCGTATGAGATATCAGTTTGTTCAATCATATTTTTTTAGTAGATGCTGTCATTTATTGGTATATATTATAACAAATGTACAAAACACTTGGCAAGAGATTTTTATACTTTAGATGCAATTAACACAAACCATTCATGTTTTTAGTAATATTTTACAAAATAGACAATTAATTGTTGATTAATAGATATGTAACAATAAAACAATAATTGATGTGATTATTATTCATTTTATATTGAATGAGTGAAAGATTATAAATAAACTAACATATCTAATTAATTATCAATGAAGTTTGCTTATTGGTCTTGGGAATATAACTCTTTTTTAACAAGAATATAACCTCGGAAATTCTTATATTTCACCTCTGAAAAATTAAGTAAAATCAAATTATTAATTAATCATCACCAACACTAAATTTTATGGAGATAAAATTACCTAACAGTTTTTGGGATTGTCAACATTATTTTAAAGTCAATCTTAAAACTATCGTACCAATAGTATCTTTCTTTTTATTGATGCTATCATCTACATCTGTTTTTGCCCAAGGGGGTGGAACTTGTGCAGATATTCAGCCTTTCTGTGCAGGAAATGACGCACTAATTTTTGCAAATTGTAATGACCAAGATCCTAACTGTAATGCTACGGCAGAAGCAGGGCCAGATTACGGATGTTTGTTTTCACAACCTTACCCAGCATGGTTTTATTTACAAATTGACCAGCCTGGAAATTTAGATTTTGAAATTATTCAAAATACAGCATTTAATTCAAATGGAGATCCTATTGGACAGGGATTAGATGTGGATTTTATTGCCTGGGGACCTTTCCAGCCAGGAGATGATCTTTGTGATTATACACAGCTACAATCTTTCAATGAAATTGCTTGTAGTTATTCGGCTGAGCCAATTGAAAACTTTACTATCCCAAATGCACAAACTGGAGAAATTTACGTTCTAGTAATTACTAATTACAATCGTAACCCAGGTTATATTAAATTAGGCCAAATAGGAGGAGACGGAAGTACAAACTGCGACATCGTTTTTGATTGTTCAGTTACAATTAATGAAGGAGATCAAAATATATGTGGTGAAGACGAAGTTCTTTTAACTACTACAGTTTCTGGTC
>Ga0055584_100004658_pt1 | contig 13422 bp, 13 predicted proteins | sample OSDHelmetaG_FD_58716 | JGI IMG/M metagenome (GOLD analysis project Ga0055584, IMG submission 58716) | Pelagic marine sediment microbial communities from the LTER site Helgoland, North Sea, for post-phytoplankton bloom and carbon turnover... | ecosystem: Environmental > Aquatic > Marine >... | reverse complement strand
GACCTCGCCGTCACGCAGCCTTGGTATGGCCCGCACGGGCTCGCCGCAGTCGCGGGAGCCACCGGGATCGGTTTCCTGGACCCCGGTCGGGGTCAGCGGGGTGACGCTTTAACCGTGGTGACCATACCCGGCCGCAACTGAACCCACCGGGGACAGAAGCGACTAGCCCACGCGAAAAGCAAACCGCAGCCGCCCAAGGCGGCTAACGTCGGAGTGTGGCCAGCGGAAACGACGTCGAGGACTTCGGTGGGCGACTAGTTTTGCCCCGTCGTCCAGTACGGCCGCTCCGGCAAATTCTGACCCGAATCTCGATAGCGGTAGCCTGCGTGCTGACCACCACGATAGTGGTTTATCTGGATCGCGACGGTTACCAGAATGCTGATCTCGGCACCATGACTTTCTTGGATGCGCTCTACTACGCAACCGTTTCACTGTCCACAACGGGCTACGGTGATATTTCACCGGTGACACCATCGGCACGATTCATCAACGTGTTTGTCATCACGCCGCTGCGATTCGTATTCCTGATCACCCTGGTCGGGACTGCCATCGAGGCACTGACCAAGCGAACCCAGTACGACTGGCGAGTTCGGAAGTGGAGAGACAAAATGTCCGATCACACCGTGATCATTGGTTTCGGGGTAAAGGGTCGTAGCGCGGTGCGCTCACTGCTGGACAGTGGTGTGTCTCCCTCGCGCATCGTGGTGGTGGCAGAAGACGACGAAAGTGTCCGCGAAGCGGCCGAGCAGGGCCTCACCGCCGTTCAAGGGGACGGTCGCAGAGAGGCGGTTCTCGCCCAAGCTGGTATCAGCCGGGCCGGTCGGGTCGTTATCGCGGCTGATGATGATGCGACAAGTGTGCTCATCACCATGTTGAGTAAGCGTCTTGCTCCACGCGCCACTGTGGTGTCTGCCGCTCGCGAGACCTCTAGCGCTCAGTTCCTGCGAGATTCCGGGGCTGACGGTGTCATCGTTACCGCGGAGGCCGTCGGCCGCCTGCTGTCCTTATCACTGGTTTCTCCCACTGCCGGGCGCCTGATGGAGGATCTGCTGGACTCCTCCAAAGGCCTAGAAATGGTGGAAAGAGAAGTAAGCAGTGCCGAAGTCGGCACCAGTCCAGAAGAGTTGGATGCCCGGGGCGAGTTGGTCCTCGGCGTGATTCGGGAAGGCGAACTCAATCGCTTCGACGGCAAGGTGATCAAGGTGTTGAACCGTGGCGACCGTGTTGTGGTCATCCGCCAATCAAGCAGCAGTGCCGATTTACTGAACCTCGATGCAAGCAATGGAGACGCTTGAGGCTCGTATTGTGAGTCGGTCTGCTCCTAGTAGGCGCCCTCACCGCGAAGGACGACCGACACGGTGCGCCGGATGATGTCGAGATCGAATCGCGTCGACTGCTCATCCACGTAGCGCAAATCAAGTTCCATCCGCTCGGTCCACGTGGTCTCCTTGCGGCCGCTGACCTGCCACAGACCGGTCAGGCCCGGAGTCGCATCGTGGCGACGATGGTGCGGGCGCTCCAACAGCGCTACCTCACGCGGCAACATCGGGCGTGGGCCAACGATCGCCATTTCGCCGCGCAACACGTTGAGCAGCTGCGGCAACTCGTCCAGCGACCAGCGCCGGAGGAAGTTACCGACCCGCGTAATGCGGGGATCGCTGCGGTACTGATCGGTCATGTCCTCATCTGGGGTACCCAGCGCTTCATCTCGCAAGGCATCCGCGCCGGGAACCATGGTCCGAAACTTGAAGAACGGAAAAAGTTGTCCGTGCAGTCCCACTCGGTCTTGGCTGAAGAACACCGGGCCTCGGCTACCGACCTTGATGAGTAGCGCGATTACGAGAAACACGGGTAGCAGCGCGAATAGCAACAAGCCGGCAAGCAGTCGATCACCGAAGTGACTCCGATTGGGTGCCGTAACTTCGCCGCTGGTACGTGGTGCCGGGATTACTACGCCACTGCTTCCTACGGGCACCTTGACGTCGAGTAACTGAGGCGTGATTTCGGCGATAGCCATCTTGTTCCTCCCAAAACGTGTTGACTACTTTTCGTAACACTCCTGATTGAAAGGCATCCGGCTAGGCCTGCACAAATTTCGGCAGTAACTACTACCTGTTGCCATTTAATGACTACTTTACGTAAGTGACTCTTTGATTTGGGGGGTGTTTCTTGACTACAGAATCAGAATCTGCTGATTATAACTACTCTACGTATTGCTGTGATTACATGACTTGACTGTATCCAAGTGACTACTCTACGTAGCCTTATCGAAATCTGTCAGGCAGTTATCGCCGAGAGGGGAGGCGTTCGATCTAGTTACCGATCGAATCTGCGTGGGTCGTAGCCGAAGCTGACCCGGTGACTTACTAACCTGAGGTGGTGAACTACGTCGTGCAAGGCGTCCTCGTTGCCCTCGTGGCCGCTGGATTGGGTCTAACCGGTTGCGCAGCCACCCCGGCCGCCGAACCGCCTAGCAGCAACCCACCGACACCTGCCCCCTCGCCCACGACACCCGTCTGTTCGCAAGAGCAGGAAATTGCGAAGCTGCCGCTCAAGCAGCGGGTGTCGCAACTACTGATGGGTGGTGTCACGACCCACTACGGTCAGGTGGCGCTCAGCGATGCCATCGACGGAGTCGCCCGCGGCCACGTCGGAAGCGTGAACTTCCTCGGTACCGACAGCGGCCTCTACGCCGACGGTCAACTGGCCTTAGTCAATGCGGCCAGCGGCGAGATTCCGCCGTTTCTCGCCGCAGACCAAGAAGGTGGTCGGGTGCAGCGACTCAAAGACACCATCGGCTACGTCCCCTCGGCTCGGGAAATGGCCAACACGATGACTCCGGCGGAGGTTAAGAAGGAAGCGCGTCGAATCGGACAACAGATGAGCGCGTTGTCGCTCAACATGAATCTCGCACCGGTGGTGGATGTCTCGAGCCAGGCCAGCTACGAAGTTATTGGTGATCGGTCGTATGGCAATACTCCGGAGCAGGTCACTCGCTACGCGGGCGCCTTTGCGGAAGGCATGCGGCAAGCCGGAATAGTTCCCGTCCTGAAGCACTTTCCTGGACTAGGTACCGGGACTGGCAATACTGACGAAGAATCTGCCCAAACCGCGCCACTGGACCAACTTCGAAAGTCGGAATTCCTGCCTTATGAGACTTTGCTCAAGGAGTCTCCGGTGGCCGTCATGACAACCAACGCAGTCGTGCCCGGTTTGTCACAGGGAGAACCAGCGTCGCTCGCCAGCCCCACCTACAAACTTCTCCGAAGCGAGTTTGACTTCGACGGCGTGATCATGACCGATTCACTATCGGCCTTGGCCATCCTTAACAATCGCAGCCTGGCAACGGCGGTGGAACAAGCAATTGCTGCCGGAGCAGACATGGCCATCTGGGACGAAATGCGGCAAGCCAAGGAACTTCAACGAACCTTGACCCAAGCAGTTCGTCAAGGTCGCATCCCCGAAGCACAGGTCAACGAATCGGTGCGACGCGTTTTAGCGCTCAAGACCGTTGACTTGTGCGCCGACCGCTAGCCTCGCGCTGCAACACCAAGATTGGGTGCCAGAATCAAGCTATGACACCCGAATCTCAGCCCGCAGATCCAAACGTGATCGTCGTCGGCCCCGACGGCGATCCCATCCAACAACCGCAGGATGACACTGTGGCGGCTGAGGTTGGTGTGACCGATCTGGTTGAACAGCCAGCAAAGGTGATGCGCATCGGTTCAATGATCAAGCAGCTTCTCGAAGAGGTCCGCGATTCACCGCTGGATGAGGCCGCCCGCGAACGATTGCGCGAGGTACATGCCCGCTCGGTAGCGGAACTGGAAGATGGGCTCGCCCCAGAACTCGTCGACGAGCTAGAACGACTATCGTTGCCGTTCGGGCCCGACAGCACTCCATCGGATGCCGAACTTCGAATTGCTCAGGCGCAACTGGTCGGCTGGCTGGAAGGCCTATTTCACGGCATTCAGACCACGCTCTTCGCTCAACAGATGGCTGCTCAGGCTCAGCTGCAGGAAATGCGTCGCCGAGCGATCGGCCCCGGTGGTCAGAGTCAATCCGAAGATGGCCAGCCCAGACGTCCTCCCAGCGGCCCCTACCTGTAGCCCTAGGCTGTTGGCATGATCGAATCCCGTCTTTTGCGTTCGGATCCGGACGCGGTTCGCGAGTCCCAAACTCGCCGTGGCGCCGATCCCGCTGCGGTTGACCGCTTCTTGGCCGCAGATCAACGGCACCGACTGGCTCTGCAGCAGTTCGAGGAACTGCGGGCTCAGCAGAAACAGCTAAGTAAGCGGATCGGGCCGGCACGGGGTGCAGCGAAACGTGGTGAACTCGACGCTACCCAGCAATCGGAGTTGGACGCGTGGATGGCTCAGGCGGAGCAGCTTGCGGGGCAGGTGAAGCAGGCAGAATCACACGCCGCCGAACTCGAACCCGAGGTCCGGTCTGCCGCAGTGGCGATCGACAACCTGGTTGATTTGCGGGCTCCGGTCGGCGGCGAGGAAGATTTCACCACTGTCGCCACCGTAGGAAGTCCCCGAAATTTCGCCGCGGAAGGCTTCGAGCCACGGGATCACGTGGAGATCGGGCGCCTGCTTGGAGCCATCGACACCGAGCGAGCGGCGCGAGTTTCCGGCTCTCGCTTCTTTTACCTCACTGGTGATGGCGCACTTCTCGAACTCGCGCTGCTCAACCTTGCGATGAGTCTGGCGGTCAAGAACGGTCTCACCCCCGTGATTCCACCGGCGCTGGTTCGGCCCGAGACCATGGCAGGTACGGGATTTCTGGGTCAAGCTGCCGAGAACGTCTACCACCTCGCCGATGACGACATGTATCTAGTAGGTACCGCTGAGGTCCCATTGGCAGGAATGCACGCCGGAGAGATCTTGGACGAAACTGCACTTCCGCTGCGGTACGTCGGCTTCTCCCCCTGCTTCCGCCGCGAGGCCGGTTCCCATGGCAAAGACACCCGCGGAATCATCCGCGTGCATCAGTTCGACAAGGTGGAGATGTTCACCTTCTGCCAACCGGAGCACGCCGAGACGGAGCATGAGCGGTTGCTCGGATGGGAGCGGGAATTCCTCGACCAGTTGCAGCTGCCCTATCGGGTAATCGATGTGGCTACCGGTGATTTGGGTGCCAGCGCCGCTCGCAAGTTCGACATCGAAGCCTGGATTCCCACGCAGGGTCGCTACCGAGAAGTGACCTCCACGTCCAACTGCACGACCTTCCAGTCTCGGCGGCTGAATATTCGGTCACGTACTGACGGCAGCCCACAGCACGTCGCTACCTTGAACGGCACCCTGGTGGCCATGCCACGGGTCATCGTCGCTTTGCTGGAAAACCATCAGACCGCCACTGGGACCGTCCGCATTCCCGAGGCGCTGCGGCCGTTCCTCGGCGGCAGGGAAGTCTTCGAGTTGGCATGACTCCACGACGGCTTTCGGGTGTATCGGTGCTCGCCACCGACTTGGACGGCACCTTACTGCGATCCGACGGTTCCATTAGCGACAAGACCCGGGCAGCCATCGCAACCGCTCACGACCGTGGCGTGCGCACCCTCTTCGTGACGGGTCGACCGCCTCGCTGGATGGCGCCAGTCGTGGCTGCCACCGGCCGCAGTGGAATTTCAGTCTGTGCCAACGGTGCCGTGACCGTGGACTTAAGCACCGACACCGTGCTTACTAGCGCCGCCATCCCTGCGACAGTCTTGGGCGAGGCCATGGCGACAATCGGCGACCTGCTCGACGGCAGCTTCTACTTCGCTGCCGAGCAGGCGCTCCCCGGGCCCATCGCGGCCACCGGGCTGTTCCCGGAACCAGGTTTTGTGCCGCCGGATCGACCGGTAGCGCAAGTAGCTGATCAGCCACTGTATGAGATTCCCGGTGTTGTGAAACTACTCGTCCGCACCGAGGGGGCCACTGAGCAAACAGCTGAACTCGCGGGCCTTGTCGCTACGGCCCTCGGCGGGACGCTCAATGTGACTCATGCCAGTCGAACCCACCAAATGTTGGAAATATCCCGAGCAGGCGTAGACAAGGCCACCGCCCTTGCGAACTTGGCTGCGGATTGGTCGCTACCACCGGCGCAAATTGCCGCTGCTGGTGATATGCCAAATGACATTCCCATGATTCGTTGGGCCGGTCACGGTGCGGCAGTAGCCTCGGCCCACGCGGATGTGGTGGCAGCCGCAGATGAAGTTATCCCAGATCCAGAGCAGGACGGAGTGGCTGACCTGCTCCAGCGATTGCTTCCCTAATAGCGGACGCATAGCGGCCCCGTGCCCTAGGTCACAGAAAAGTAACAGGACTTTCACGCCAGGTAATCGCCCACTCTGCTGTCTCGCTTGACGACGGCAGCCTTCTACGGAATCCGCGGCAAAATTGGCTACTTGGTGTCACATTTGTCCCCCTTTCATCTCAAACTCGTCTCACATTCATCCGTTATACGTGCGTTCACCTTTCGTGTCGCCGCCGAATTGGGCATCTTTCGGGGGTCGGTAAGTCCGACATCGAGCGAAATCCGCTTCGGCGCCTCTACCCGCGGCGCTGCGCCCTGACCGGGGCGTTTCCAGGGCCCACCGGGGCCCTTTTGGACAACACGGCCTCCGGGCCTAGGGAAAGTACGGCCCAAAACAGGCCCGATGAGAAGGAGTAACCATGGTTGCCACGCGCACTCGACTGATCGTCGGCACCGCTGTCGCGGCAGTCGCCGGCGCGGCGCTGGTGGTCGCACCCCCCAGCTCTACGACCGCCGAAGCTACGAGCCGGATCACGGTCAAGAACAAGCAAAAAGCCGTCAAGGTGCGGCGTGACATCGTCAAGATCGCCAAAAGCAAAGTTGGTAGCCGGTACGTGCTGGGCTCAACCGGACCCAGCACCTTCGACTGCTCCGGCCTAGTGGTGTATTCCTTTAGGAAGGCCACCGGAAAAACGCTGCCGCGCACCTCATACAGCCAAAAGGCTGCGGTGAAACGGGTCAGCGCAGCAAAGCGCAAGCCCGGTGACTTGGTCTTCTTCAACGGAAACGGCCACGTAGCGATCTACATAGGCAAGAACAAGATTGTTCATGCCTCAACCTCCCAGCGCGGGATCCGCGTGGACCGAATTAGCGGCTGGTACACCAATACAATGACTGGCTACGGCCGGGTGATTCAGAAGCGCTAATGCGACAACGCACAATGCCAGCGGTGGTGAGATCCGAAAACCTCACCACCGCTGGCATTCTTAGATCGTCTTTGATCGGATCAAGATTCACCGTTGCGAATCCGGGTCAGCCAGTCACTCGCCTCCTGATAGTCGGCGTTGCTCAGCCCCGATGGAACGTTTGTGGGTACGCCGTCCCAACGCGGATAAGAACCTAGGAAAAGCACATCAGCACACACCCGCCGCAACCCCAACAAGGCTTCACCGACGCGGGTGTCGGCAGCGTGGCCCTCTATGTCGATAGAGAAGCAGTAGTCGCCTAGCGCGTGTCGAGTGGGCCGTGACTCCACCCGCGTCATATTGATTCCCCGCACCGCCAATTCGGTCAGAATCTCCAACAAGGCTCCGGCACGGTTCGCGTGGATGTAGAGCACCAAGCTGGTTTTGTCTGCTCCGGTGGCAGCCGGTAGCGGGCCGGGCCGACCTACGCCAACAAAGCGCGTGACTGCCTCGCGGTTATCGGCGATATCCGATGCGATGACCTCCAACCCATACTGTTCGGCGGCTGCCGTCGTTGCTATGGCCGCATCAAACCCCGGCTCCCCCGGGGTAGCCAGCGCCATGGCGCCCGCAGCGGTTGAATCGGTATGCGCTACCCCGGCCTCCGGATAGTTGTCGTGAATCCACCGCCGGCATTGAGCAGCGGCATGCGGATGAGTCCCAATCATTCGCACCGGACCTTTACTCTGCCCAGGCGCCACCATGAGCGCAAAACGCACTGGAATGGTGATCTCAGCCGCGATCCGCAACGGCGGCTGAGCCGCGAGTTCGTCCAGTGTTCCTGACACTGAGCCTTCAACGGAATTCTCGATCGGCACGACCGCGAGGTCGGCCTCCCCCGACCTCACCTGGTCCAAGGCGGCCATCACCGACGTCGCAGGAGTGGTTGTCGCCTCGGCAAGTTTCGGCATAGCGGCTACGGCCATCTCCGAGAAAGTTCCGGGCGGACCGAGATAAACGACTTCGGTTGTACTCATTGGTCACCTCCGCGCATTGCGTTGCCCACAGCGTTCGCCTCTTCCGGTGACAGTTCTCGCTGCGAGCCATCAGTTGGGGGCGGCACCTGCTTGACATAGGAACGCGTCTCACTGCGGCCATGAATAGTAGTGAGTACTAGCCCACAACCATCGTCATCGAGTACCGCTGCGCTGAAAGACAGCCGACCACCGAGATCCTCGAAAGCATCGTAGTGGACGACAGCCACTCGGGATAAGCCACGATCGAACTTCCCAGTGGCAACAGTCGCGAGCTGCGTTCCAGCAGCGTCGGTATCCTCACCGCTACCAACCGAGCCAATTGTCACCGAACCAGCAGGTTCACCTACCCACCGCTTGACTCGACCTTCGACTACATCGACTCGGCGAAGTGCTATCACCGCGACAATCAGCCCAACTACAGCCAAAACCAGAGCAACTACGTCCACGTCACTAGCCTATCCGCACTAAGGTGCTAGCCATGTCCTCTGCGGATTCTCACGTCGCCAATATCGGCTTTGCCCGTCTCGATATCGACCGCCATTCCCGAACCGGCGATCCCGAAACGGTCTACGGTGCCGGCAAGACCGAAGACCAGATCACCGCGATCCTGTCTCGGCTGCACCATGCCCATCCAGATCGGGCAGTACTCGCCACTCGCGTTCCCGTCGAAGCCATCGATCGGATCTGCGATGCTGTCGAGGCGGATGTGGTGCGCGCCGACGCTGGAGCCCAAGCCATCGTCGTGGGGCCACTGCCGCAACCGGTCGGAAGCGTAGCCGTCATCAGTGCCGGTACCTCCGACAACCAGGTAGCGGCAGAGGCCGCTCTCACTGTCGCGGTACACGGCGGCGAGGTCACCCGGATCTCAGACGTGGGCGTGGCCGGTCTGCATCGAATCATGGCGGTTCGCGATGAGTTGAATCGACACGACTGTCTGATCGTCGTGGCGGGTATGGAGGGCGCCTTACCCAGTGTTGTGGGCGGACTCACCGGAACACCACTGGTCGCGGTGCCAACGAGCGTCGGCTACGGGGCCTCGCTTCAGGGCATCGCCGCCTTGTTGGGAATGCTGAACTCCTGCGCTCCGGGAGTTGTCGTCGTCAATATCGACAACGGCTACGGAGCGGGCGTGCACGCCGCTCGAGTGGCCCGGCAATCGACACGGTCCGCGCCCCCAGCCAGCGACAACTGATCTATTTGCGGCCCACAACCCACCATGTCGCCCCTAGGCTGAAGACATGTCAGTCCTACACCTCGACCCCACCCTGGGCTCAGCTGGGGACATGCTGCTGTCTGCGCTGGTCGACCTTGGCGCTGATGAGCAACTCATTCGGCGCAGCGTCGCCGCTATCGCTCCTGAGGTCAGCCTGTCCTTTCACCAAGTCCAGCGGGCTGGCTTACGGGCACTTCAACTGAACTTGCAGTTCCCCCAGGCCGAATCGGCCCGACCGTGGTCAGTTATCCACGAGTTGCTGACCGCTGCAGACCTGACCGAAGAAATTCGGGAAAAGTCACTGGCGGTCTTCGGCCGCCTCGCTGCCGCCGAAGCCAGCGTCCACGGTGTTGCGGTTGACTCGGTGCACTTTCATGAAGTTGGCGGCACCGATGCACTCGTGGACATCGTCGGGTGCTGCGCCGCCTTGGCTTCGCTGGCTCCTGAGACGGTCACGGCCGGCCCCGTGGCCGTTGGCTCCGGATACGCCCACACCGCCCACGGACATATTCCGGTTCCCGCACCTGCCGTGCTTGACCTACTGACCAACAGCGGTGCGCGACTCATTGCCGGACCGGCAACCTTCGAATCTTGCACGCCCACTGCGGCTGCCCTGTTGACGACCTGGGTCAACGATTGGGTACCGGGACCCGCCCTAGTGGTCGACCGAGTGGGAGTAGGGGCTGGCAGCCGCAACCCCGCGGAACACCCCAATATTGTGCGAGCCCTGCTTGGAACGACAGCACGGCACACCGGGACCAGCCCCGGGGCAGCGCTGTTGGAGTGCAATGTTGACGACATGGAACCTCGGCTGTGGCCTGGGGCACTGCAATCGCTGTTGGCGACGGGTGCCCGCGATGCCTGGCTGACCCCCATCCAGATGAAGAAAGGCCGGCCAGCCTTTACGTTACATGTCCTGTGCAGTCCTGATCGCGCCACCGAGTTGGCCAAAGAGGTGGTTCGGCAGACCACCACCATTGGTCTGCGCATTAGCGGAACTCCAACCAACGACACCGCCCCTCCCATCACCAAGTTCGCCGCGGAACGGCGAATGGAAACCGTGACGGTGCTAGAAATACCGATTCGGGTCAAGGTCGCCGAACTCGAGGGCGAGGTGGTGAACGTGCAACCAGAATGGGAAGATATCGCTGCCGTAGCCCGGAACACGAAAATCCCAGCCAAAAAGGTTCTCCAACTCGCAATTGCGGCCGCTCGTCCGCTCTGGACATAACGATTCCGCAGCTTTGCCCGCATTTCGAAGGCTATGGGGACCCTCTCTTGGCAGTGGAGACCGGGTGGGATAAAGTCGTAGACGTTCGAGCGTCACTATATCCCCCGTTGGTGGCGCTCGGACTTTTTATTTGCGGTTAATTATGGCGCTGGTACCGCAACCGAGGCCCCCTGTCCGGCCCGAGTCACTGAACCGCGGCCCGCAGATCACTCCCTAAACTGATCCACTGGCGCGACCTCGTCACTGAGTTCTGCCCAGCATTCCGAACGCCATTGCAACGCATCACCCGGCCGGTTACTGATAATCGCGGCGACCCCGCTTCTCATACAGAGTTCAACGTCCGCCTTGGTATCAACTACCCAAACATGAACTGGCCGCCCACGCTGCTGCCACAGCCGAACCACATCGGGCTGGTTGCGCACGATGTCCACCGAAGGCCCCGCAATGCGGGTGTCGTAGGGGAGTTGACCCGAGCGCAGTAGCCGCGGTGTCTGTTCCATCAAATAGACAGTGGGAACGCCCGGTGCGAGGTCGCGCATCCGCCGCATGGCAACCGGCGAAAATGACATCACGCGCACCTGGGTCGCTTCCTCTTCCGGTCGGTACAAACCAAAGTGCTGTAGCCGGTTGACCAGCGCCTGTTCGGTAAAACCGCCGTACCGAGTCGGATGTTTGGTCTCGATGGCAATTTCGAGTCGGCGCGGCGAATCGACGACAATCTGCAGTAGTTCATCCAGTGTCAAGACCGAACGCCCCTGCAGCGAGCCCGTTGGATCGGGCGGCTCAGCGTCGCCGTGCTGCCAGGAGCTGAAATCGTATTGCCGCAACTGCGACAGCGTTTTGTTGGAAACCCGCCCGCTGCCGTCGCTGGTGCGATCAATCCGACTGTCATGCACACAAACCAGGTGACCATCAGCTGTAAGTCGAATGTCACACTCCAGCGCTTCCGCTCCCTCGCCAATGGCCTGCAGATAGCCATTCAGGGTGTGCTCCGCGATCTCTGCAGCAGCACCACGATGAGCCACTACCTGGGGCCAGGAGGGGCGAAGCGTCATGTGGCCAGCATGACCGATGACGCAGCCGGTGGCATGGCAATCACTCTCGTGTCCGATCTTCCGTGAGGAGAACACCGGGATTCAGCCGGCTGTGCGGATCGAGAGCTGACTTGATAGCACGCATCGCAGCGATTTCTGCCGGGTTGCGCCGCAGCGCTAGATACCGGGCCTTGTCTCGACCCACCCCGTGCTCGGCCGAAATCGATCCACCCAGACCGGCTACCAACTGCAGCACCCGATCAGTGGGATCTTCGGCAACACCGGTGGGCAGCTCCAGCTGCAAGTGAAGGTTTTGTTCGCGGATATGACCGAAGACACCCAGCCGCCCCGAACTATCGGATGCAATTTGCTCAACGTCCTGGACAAGTTCGTCCAGCGCCGCTGTCGGAACACTCACATCAAACTTGAATGAGACGCCCGATTGGGCAGTCCAGAATTCACTCTGCTGCTCGCGCACCGCCCATAACTGTCGTCGATCACTTTCGTCCACAGCAATGATCAGTCCAGGGGAATCGGTGACGACTGGGGTTAGGCCAGCAGCCTCACCGCCATCACCTACCTCCAGCAACGACACGTAGCCGTCACCGGTGTGCGGCAATGGATCAGTCCCGCCAAACATTTGGGCCCCACCCCGCCAGCCGGCGATATCGATCACCTCTGCCGCCAAGAGTGGACAGCCCGGCCGGGTTGCGCGGGCAGCGATCGCGGCAGCCGATCTGAGATCTGAAACCGGAAAGGCAACCAGGGTCGCGGCCGGCGGAGTTGGCCAGAGGCGCAATCGCACTGCGGTGATGACGCCCAGCGTTCCCTCCGAGCCGCACAACAAGCTAGCCAAGTCGTAGCCAGTGTTGTCCTTGGCAAATCCATGCAGATCAGACACCACCGCACCTTCAGCTAAGACTGCCTCGATCCCCAGCAGTTGATCTCGAGTGGTACCAAATGCGCAGACTCGGATTCCGCCGGCATTGGTCGCTACCGTGCCGCCGATTGTCGCGCTCTCTCGAGCCGCGAGGTCCACTCCGTAGCACCAGCCAGCCGCCGCTGCCGCTCGCTGCACGTCTGCCAGTGGTGTTCCCGCGAGCGCAGTCAGCCGACCGCCCACCTCATCTAGTTCGGTGATTCCGACAAGCCGAGTCAACGAAACCAGCAATGCGGATGGGGTATTCGCTCCAGGAATAGATCCACCAACGAGGCCGGTGTTCCCGCCTTGAATTTGTACTGGCACCCCAAACTGGGCTGCGGTCTGCAGAACTACTGCCAGCGCTGCAGTCGACTCCGGATACACAACGCCACAGACCGACCCGCCGCTGCGCCCCATCCAGTCAATGAGTTGCCCGGTGGTCGCAGCATCGGACACGCTGGTAGACCCGATTTGATCCCGGAGACTGCTCAGCAAACTAGTCATGCTGACCTCACTTGGCTACTCGTCCCGCCCCCCAACTTACCGGCATCCGCTACGGCGAGCGTCCCCTCCGCCCTGAGATGAGCCAGACGCTATCCAGTTACTTTCTGTAGTCACTCGTAAGCACCGCGTTCAATATCTCGCGTTGTCGACGTAATTCCTATCCGATTCGTGGCTCAGCACAGGTTTTTCGGAAAAAAATTCCCCAAAAACCGGAAGAGGACTACTCTAGGTACATGAAGAAAATTATCGCGAGCGCCGCAGGCGCAATACTCATGACCGGCATCGCGGTTGGTCCTGCCCTGGCGGACTACCCGCCCCAGACCGGCGGAAACA
>Ga0055584_100004656_pt1 | contig 13428 bp, 14 predicted proteins | sample OSDHelmetaG_FD_58716 | JGI IMG/M metagenome (GOLD analysis project Ga0055584, IMG submission 58716) | Pelagic marine sediment microbial communities from the LTER site Helgoland, North Sea, for post-phytoplankton bloom and carbon turnover... | ecosystem: Environmental > Aquatic > Marine >... | reverse complement strand
TTTCTTTTCATATAGTAAAATCTCATATAAACTAAAGTTCTGTCGTCCTTATTTTCATTGCGTATAAAATTATTTATGATCCAATATATTAAAACAATACTTATTAGCTCGACATTATTGGGAACTTGTCTCTTATCGGGATGTGCTACGCAAGCCCCAAAGTCTTTTAGTGATTCATCTTTAGCATCTTCAATATCATCACAAACACAAGCACCAGCTTCTGTTGATACATCCAATAGTAAAATGCCAGATTCTTTGTATGCTTTAGCTTTATTGCACGAACAACAAAAAGCGTGGCATGGAACCCCATATCGACTAGGCGGTCATTCTCGTAAAGGTGTAGATTGTTCTTGGTTTGTTATGCATACCTATTCCAATCTTTTTCATATTAAATTACCAAGAGTTACTGTCAATCAAGTAAAACAAGGCATTTATGTGCCTAAAAAAAATATTCAAACCGGTGATCTGGTTTTCTTCAAAACGGGAAGAGGCCCTAATGGATACCATGTAGGTATTTATGTTAAAGATGATTTATTTTTACATGTATCTAGCAGAAAAGGGGTTAAATATTCTTCATTAAATTCTTCTTATTGGCGCCGAGCTTATTGGCAAGCTAGAAGACTGTAACCTTTCTGATTTTCCTTTCTTATTTTTCCATAAAATCTTAGTGTAAATAAATTGGCTGATTTCTTTTTTCAGTCAATTTACTTTTATACTCATTTCTATCTTTAAAATACAAATGATAATTATTTTTATATTGTTTTTTATTCCTTCGAGTGTTATATTTTCGTTATCGAACATAAATATGAGCATTTTCAAAGGTGGTTTATATGCAACGTGATATAGAAATGGGAAAATTAAGAGCAGAAGATGAGTGGGATGTTGTGGTCATTGGTGGAGGGGCGAGTGGATTAGGTGCCGCTTTAGATGCAAGCACTCGTGGTTTAAAAACGCTTTTATTAGAATCTCACGATTTTGCAAAAGGTACCTCTAGCCGCAGTACTAAACTGGTACATGGTGGGGTGCGCTATTTGGCACAAGGTTATATAGATTTAGTTTTTGAAGCTTTGCATGAACGTGGTTTAATTGCTAAAAATGCTCGACATTTATTTAATAATCAATCTTTTATCATTCCTAATTATAGCTGGTGGGGTGGCTTCTATTACAAGATAGGCTTGTCCATTTATGACTTAATGGCAAGAAAATTACGTTTAGGAAAAACGACATTAATTAATGCGACACAGACATTGCAAAAATTACCTACTTTAATAAAACAAGGTTTATGTAGTGGTATTATCTATCAAGATGGGCAATTTGATGATGCGCGTTTAGCCATTAATTTAGCACAAAGTATTGTTGAACATGAAGGGGTCGTGATTAACTACATGCAAGTGACGGATTTATTGAAAGATAAAAATGATAAAATTTCAGGGGTAGAAGCTACAGATATACAAACACATGAAGTTTTTCAAATTAAGTCTAAATCTGTCATTAATGCAACAGGTGTCTTTACTAACAATATAGTTCAGATAGATGAAAAAAGTGATCGTAAGTTAGTGGTTCCAAGTCAAGGCATCCATTTAGTTTTAGATCAATCATTTCTTCCTAGTAAGGATGCCTTGATGATCCCTAAAACATCTGATGGTCGCGTGTTATTTGCTGTTCCTTGGCATGATAAGTTAGTGGTAGGAACAACAGATGTATTAGTAGATCATGCTGAATTTGAGCCACAGCCTTTACAAAATGAAGTGGATTTTATTTTAGCGACAGTGGCTAAATATTTAACTAAAGCCCCAACAAGAGAAGATGTTTTATCTGTTTTTGCTGGGTTAAGACCCTTAGCGGCGCCAGAAAAAAAAGGAAAAAGTACTAAAGAAGTTTCTCGTAGCCATAAGGTCATTGTTTCTGATTCTCATCTTGTCACTATTACTGGTGGTAAATGGACAACTTATCGAAAAATGGCTGAAGATGTAGTAAATAAAGCTGTAGAAGTTGCCCATTTAAAAGCTGCTAGTTGTGTGACAGAAGATTTACCAATTCATGGTTGTGTGCCTAAAGAGGATGTAGATTTATCTCATCCTTTATATATATATGGTTCAGATATACCCCATATAAAACACTTAGCATTGGAAAATCCAGAATGGTCAAAAAAAATACATCCTGACTATTCTTATACACAAAGTGAAGTGATTTGGGCCGTACGCGAAGAAATGGCACAAACAGTAGAAGACGTACTTGCACGACGGGTTCGGCTTTTATTCTTAGATGCTCGTGCGGCGATAGACAGTGCGCCTGGAGTGGCAAGATTAATGGCTAAGGAATTAGGTAAGGATGAGGCTTGGATACAAGCTCAAATACAAGAATTTATCGAAATCGCTCAGCATTATTTATTAGTAAAATATACAGTTAAATAAGATGAGAACAATAAAAAAGAGGCATCTTACGATAGCCTCTTTTTTTTATCAAAAAAACGAATTAGTTATTAGTATGTAAATCACTGTTTAACTGAATGGCTTTTTTATTAGTTAAACATTCAATTACACCAGTAGTTGAGTTACGACGGAAAAGAAGATCGGGTTTACCTGCAAGATTTTTTGCTTTTTCATAACCAATTTCTTTACCATCGCTATCGAGCATACGTACTTTAGAACCAGCGGTAACATAAAGACCTGATTCGACAGTACAACGATCACCTAGTGGGAAACCTAAACCGGCATTAGCACCTAGAAGACTATTTTCACCAATAGAAACAACTTGTTTACCGCCACCAGATAATGTTCCCATAATAGAAGCACCACCGCCGATATCAGAGCCATTACCTACAACAACACCGGAAGAGATTCGACCTTCAACCATGCTAACACCTGTTGTACCTGCATTGAAGTTAATGAAACCTTCATGCATAACAGTCGTACCTTTACCTGCATGTGCGCCAAGTCGTACGCGAGAAGTATCTGCAATACGAGTACCTGATGGCACAATATAATCAACCATTTTAGGGAATTTATCGACACAATCAACACTAATAGTTCGACCTTCAAGTCGTGCCTGCATTTGGCGTTCTTCTAATTCAGGTAAATCAATTGCGCCTTCACTTGTCCAAGCAATATTATGTAATAGGCCAAAAATGCCATCTAATACTAAACCATGAGGTTTAACTAAACGATGAGAGATCAGTTGTAGTTTTAAGAAACCTTCAGAAATACAGGTAGGTTTTTCATCTTTTTCCAAGATAACAACGACAAGTGGTGCTGTAGCTTTTGTTGCTTTTTGTGCAAAAGCTGCGGCTGCTTTTTCGTTGGCAGCAGAAAAGGCACTAGCAAGATCAGCACATTGTGCTGTAGTGACTTCAATGGCTTGATTCCCACCTTGGTAGTTAACAACCTTACTAATAGCTTTAACTAATACATCAGAAGGGTTTAAAAGAGGGGTTGGGAAGTAAGCCTCAATAATTTTATTATCGCGGTTTTTTGTCGCAGTACCGAGAGCAAGGGAAAAATATGCCATGTGTGTGTGTTCTCCAAATTGGTCTTATTAAAATAAGATTTAATCATAAACCATTTATGATTTAGATCAATATTGTTCTGGTGATATTAGTTTAATTTTTTTTTATCAAGGGTTGTAAAGGGGAGCACCATTAGTCCAATTCCTGTCGCAGCTAGTGTAATAGCAACAAAAAAAGCGTTCCATCCGTAATTCTCTATGATATTAGAGATAGGGAATCCAGCAATAGCTGCACCGATATAACCAAAAGCACCAATAAATCCTGTTGCTGTTGCCGGAAGTGATTTATGTGAGCATTCAGATGCCATCATAGTGATCAGTAATATTGGACCAAAAACAAAGAAACCAAGAATGAAAAGACAGATACTTAGTATATATAAATTTTTAATGGGAGTGATCCAAATACATAATGTGGCTAAAAAAATACCTATAGAAAAAATAAGTGTCATAGGTGTACGATTACCTGAAAAAAGTGTATCCGAGCCAAAACCTGCAACAAGACATCCGAATAGACCACCAATTTCAAAAAAGATTATAGTATAATTAGCGCTGATTAAATCAAAACCAAGTTCTCTAACAAGATAAATACTCCCCCAATCATTGATTCCCATGCGTACAATATAAATAAGAATATAGGCCCCACTTAATAGCCACATAAATTTATTTTGCAGGACATAGCGACATAATTTATCTGGGAAAAGAAGGGTAGGCTCTATATTTTCATGTTCTTTTTCTAAAGGATCATTTCTCCATTCACCCACTGAAGGTAATCCCATGGATTTTGGTGTGCCGCGCATTAATATACAAAGTAAAAAACCAGTAAAAATTGCAAATAACCCTGGAATGATGAAAGCAGATCTCCATCCATAATGTAAACTTATCATACCGATAAATATAGGAACGATAGATCCTCCTACATTTAAGCTAGTATTACTAACTGACCACCAGAATCCACGTTCATTACGCGAATACCAATGAGCTAAAATATTTGCACAACAGGGCCAACCCCAACTTTGAAAGCAAGCATTAATTAACCATAGATAGAAGATCCAATTAAAATTTAAGTTAGTTCCTATTAAAATATTGATAGTGCCAGAACAGATTAATCCTAACCCCATAAAGAGAGAAGAATGACTACAATCAATTAGCATACCAAAAAAAAATTTACCTAATCCATATAGAACATAAGCACTTGTGGTTAATAGGCCTAAATCATTATAGGTAAGATGCATATCATCCATCATAAGAGGCATCGCAAAGGTAAGACTTTTACGCGTAAAATAATAAATAACATAGCCACAATAGATAGTAAGAAATAAATGTAATCTCCAATATTGATAAGTTTTATTTATATTCATGACAATGTGTCCTTAGGTAGTTTTATTATAATGAACACACCTTTACAATGTATATTGACAGTGAGTTTTCCGCCTAGTGCCGCCACTCTTTCTTGTATCCCTAGTAATCCATGACCTCTAGTTTTCCAGTCTAGTGGTAATCCAATTCCATTATCTCGATAGGTAAGTTGGATATTTTTTTTTACCTCAATAAGAAGATTAATTTTAGATGCATGAGCATATTTTGCTGTATTGTTGAGTAATTCTTGACTAATTCTATATAAAGTAATTTGTGTAACATCATTGCATGATTGAGGGGTAAGGTGAATCAGACTGGTTACTTGAATGTTTTGTTCCTTAAATTTCAGAGATTCAATGAGTCGATCAAGTGATTCCGTTAAACCTAAGGTATCTAAGGCATGAGGACGAAGTTGTGTTAAAAGTGTTCGTGTTACCTTATGAATCTTTTGTGCTAATTCATTAATACTATCACTAAATTTATGTGTATTTTCTTCGTGGGAAGTTTTTTTTATGAGCATTGTTTGAATTTGTATTGCGGTGATGTTTTGTCCGATTTCATCATGTAATTCTCTTGCAATTTCCTTTCGAATATTTTCTTCAACATCAACAAGTTGACGGGTTAATTTTTTATTAGCGTTAAGTTCATGCATTAATCTTTTATTGGTTTTTTGCAGCTGTTGTGCTAATTGATATTGTCTACTGATAGCTATACCTAATCCGAGACCTATTAGCGCTTGTGTTAATAAAAATAACTGAACTTCAGTGGCGCTGTGAAACATTCCTAAAATATATTGGGTACTAGTTAATAGTAAAGAATTGATTACTGTAGCAAAGACACCGCCTTGCCATCCGTAGAGATAAGCAAGAAATATATTAGGAAGTACAATAATGAGATAAAAGAGTATTGGCCAGATTTTTATGAAGCTAGTAAGAGATGAGCAAGATAATATAAAAAAGAAAAAAATAAGTAATAAATTAGGTATATTTATATGATATTTTTCTTTGATTATGGTGGGTAAGACCGGACGCCACCTATTTTTGAAAAGAAAATCGAAAAGTAAATAAAGAAAAGGAGCAATGATTACGCCACCGGTGGTGGTGGTTAAAAAAGTATTCCATGCAAAAAGTGTATTGTGAAAAAAAAGAAAACATAGTGGTGTGATGATGAAAGAAAATATCAGGATTACAGATAAAATTTGTAGAAGCTGTTGCCAATATTCTGGCCATTTTATCCAATATTTTCTTGTATAAATACAAAGTAATGTGCTTATGATGGGGGAAAGATAGAAAAATACTATAGATTTTATATCTAGAAATTCTGGTTGATGAATTCCTTGAAGCATCAATAAAATCAAACAAGAGAGGAGTATTAGATGGGCACTTAGTAAACTTTTCCAATATAACTTAGGTAAAATAAGTAATGTACCTATATGTAATCCCATAGGAAAAAAAAGTGTTGCTAAGAGATAATCATCGACTAAGAATAAACTAAGGTTATATAGACAGAACCAACTAAAAATATAAAGAATATTAATAAAGATCAAAAAAAATATTTTTTCAGCTGATTGGTTTCTTTGTGTATTGTAAGAGTTAGATATCATCATGGGATAATAGTTGGTTACTTAATGCGAAACGAATAAGCTCAACATTGTTAGATAGATTTAATTTTGACAGAATATTGGCTCTGTGGACATGTACAGTTTTATTACTGAGGTTAAGAGAAAAAGCAATTTCTTTAACGTTTTTACCTAAAATTAATTCATCAAATATTTGGCGTTCACGTTTTGTTAATTTAGCTAATATTCTTGATTCTTGTCCTGCATTACTGAGATTAGCAAGAGCATCGGCACATAGATAACGACGATGATTAGCTACTGCTCGTATAGCAGTAACAAGCTCATCTGGGCCACATCTTTTAGATAAATATCCTAAAGCTCCTATTTTTAAGGCTTGATTCACATAAGTAGCTGAATCATAAATACTTAAAAATATAACCTTGATATTTGGTTTTACCTTTCTAATACGTTCTAAAAGTGAGAGTCCATTTTCATCGGGCATAGAAATATCAATGACAACAACATCAATATCTTGGGTGATAAGCGTAGAGTAAGCTTCTTTAGCTGAACCAAATTCACCAACAACCTGTAAATCCTCTTCTAAACTAAGCAATTGGGCAAAGCCTGAACGCACAATAAAATGATCGTCAACAAGGGCTACGGATATCATAATAAGTCTCTGTTATAGGAAAGAGGAAGTATTATATCTGAAAGGTTATCCATTAACTGTGATGTATACCGATTATAGTAAAAATGAGACTTTAATCTCATTTTTACTATAAGAACGTAAATAACTAGGAAATTTTCTTATTGATCTAAAAAATCATCTCTATGTTTTATAGCAGTTTTTTTTTAATCTAAGTTTGTTGAAATATATTTTTATAACTAAAAAACAAAGGTGAACTTTATGATTGGAATTTTTAAACCAGCGCCTCATCTTCCTGAGATGGCATCAGAAAAAGTGGATTCAACTTATGGTCGTTTACGTTGGCAAGTTTTCTTTGGTATTTTTGTAGGGTATGCCGCATATTATTTTGTACGTAAAAATTTTAGTTTAGCTATGCCTGGTATGATTGAAGCGGGGTTATATACAAAAACAGAGTTAGGTTTTGCACTCGCTTGGGTTTCTGTGGCCTATGGTCTATCCAAATTTTTAATGGGTGCTGTTTCTGATAGATCTAATCCACGTTACTTTTTACCTGCAGGGCTTGGTCTATCTGGAATTATTATGATTACTATGGGAACTATGCCATGGGCAACATCAAGTGTTAGTATTATGGCTATATTACTTTTCTTGAATGGTTGGTTTCAAGGTATGGGGTGGCCACCATGTGGTAGAACTATGGTGCATTGGTGGTCTAAAACAGAGCGCGGAACCATTGTATCTATTTGGAATACAGCTCATAACGTCGGTGGGGCTGTTCCTGCATTATTGGTGGTATTAGCTGGCACAATGTTTTTATCAACAACAGGTGTCCAAGCTGAATCAAAAGATATATGGCATCAAGCGCTTTATTATCCTGGTATTGCTGCTGTTTGTGTTGCTATCTTTCTTGTATTTGTTATGCGTGATACACCTCAATCTTGTGGATTACCCCCTATTGAAAAATATAAAAATGATTATCCTGATGGTTATGATGAAGCAACTTATGAGCATGAATTATCTGCAAAAGAGATTTTTTTCACATATGTATTTAAAAATAAATTACTTTGGTATATAGCTATTGCGAATGTGTTTGTGTACCTTATTCGTTATGGCGTATTAGATTGGTCACCAACTTATTTAAGCGAGGTTAAAGGTTTTAGATTTGATGAATCATCATGGGCTTACGCTTTTTATGAACTAGCTGCTATTCCTGGAACACTCTTTTGTGGTTGGATGTCAGATAAAGTTTTTCATGGAAAAAGAGGACAAACTGGACTGTTTTTCATGTCACTGGTAACCGTTGCTATTGTCGTTTATTGGTTAAATCCTAAAGGAAATCCTGGTATTGATATGTTGATGCTGATCATTATTGGATTTCTTATTTATGGGCCTGTGATGCTTATTGGTTTGCATGCATTGGAGCTTGCTCCTAAGAAGGCAGCGGGTACTGCTGCAGGTTTTACCGGTCTTTTTGGTTACTTAGGTGGATCTGTTGCTGCTAGTGCCGTGATTGGTTGGGCAACTGATACTTATGGTTGGGATAGTGGTTTTTACGTTATGATAGGTGGTTCTGTTACTGCTTGCTTATTACTCTTTCTAACCATGCTTCAAGAAGAAAAACATAAAAAAAATATGAATATAATAAAATAATTTATTGTTTTTAAATAAAAAGCAAAGCGCATGAGGTTACCTGCATTACTTCATGGTGCTTTGCTTTTTTGTTATAGAAATTTCATCTTTTTTTAGCGAAAAGACGTGATAGGATATCTGTATTTAGAATAAAATAATTATTACTTCAAGCGATGTTATTTAGATTTAAAATACTAAGGATAAACTAATGAGTGATAAAGTGAAATATCAAGGTGAAATTGATGAGTTAATCAATAAGTATGTAAGACGTTTAGAAAATGATGTGAGAAAAAAGAAAAAATTACTTAATAAAAAAGAAACATTGGCATTACTTTATCAAGAAAATGATTACCCTTATCCCAAGGCGATGAAAACGAAAGACTATGAAGAAGAATTAGAAAAATTACAGCTAGAATTAGTCAAGGCTCAGTATTGGTTACAAAAAACAGGCAAGAAAGTTGCTGTAGTATTTGAAGGCAGAGATGCCGCGGGTAAAGGAGGAACGATTAAGCGTTTTATGCTGAATTTAAATGCTCGTCATGCCCATATAGCCGCTTTACCAAGACCAACTGATTATGAAAAAGGTCAATGGTATTTTCAACGTTATGTCGCTTGCATGCCATCTGCAGGTGAAATTGTTTTTTTTGATCGATCTTGGTATAACCGCGCGGGTGTAGAAAAAGTCATGGGGTATTGTGATGATAAGCAGTATAAGCTTTTTATGCAACAAGCGCCTATTTTTGAAAAAATGCTTGTTGAATCTGGTGTGATACTAGTTAAATATTGGCTACATGTGAATCAAATTGAACAATTACGTCGGTTCCGTGAGCGTCAAACAAGTGAATTGCGTCGTTGGAAATTAAGCGAAACAGATATTTCGTCATTAGATAAATGGGATGCCTATACCGAAGCGGTAAGTGCTATGTTTGCACAAACGGATCACAAAAAAGCACCTTGGTATGTAGTACGTACTGATGATAAAAAACGGGGACGAATTGCCTGTATTCGTCATTTTTTATCTTTATTAGATTATCCAGATAAAAATGAAAAATTAGTTAATAACCTAGACGATGCTATTTGTTATGCAGCTAAAGCTAACAAATAGCTAAGATGAGAAACACTTTGTTTTATACATACTTAAGAGATTAAAGGGAAGAGTTAATCTCTTAAGTAATGATTGATTAGGCTTTTTTAGTGATGACGCCAGTAGGGGTTCCTATAAGAAGGATGTCCGCACCACGGTGAGCAAAGAGACCATTGGTCACTACACCTACAATGTTATTTAATGTGCGTTCTAATTCTTTAGGGGTTGTGATTTGAAGATCATGTACATCTAAAATATCATTGCCATTATCTGTAATCACACCTTCACGATATACAGGACGACCACCTAGTTTTTGAATTTGACGGGCCACTTGTTCTCGAGCCATCGGGATAACTTCAACAGGGAGAGGGAATTTCCCAAGAATATCGACTTCTTTTGTATTATCTACGATACAAACGAATTTCTTTGAGATATCTGCCACTATTTTTTCGCGGGTTAACGCACCACCACCGCCTTTAATCATATTAAAGTTAGGATTAATTTCATCTGCGCCATCTACATAAATATCGAGATATTCAATATTGTTACAATCTAAAACAGGAATACCAATAGACTGTAAACGTTTAGCAGAAGCCACAGAACTAGAAATAGCGCCTTTTATATCGTCTTTACGAGTTGCTAACGCATCAATAAAATGGTTAACAGTCGAACCTGTACCGACACCGATAATACTACCTGATTGAATATATTCGAGTGCGGCCCAGCCTGCCACTTTTTTCATTTCATCTTGAGTCATCTTATACATTGCCTTTTTAAGGGAGGTTATACAAAAAAAGGACAGTCCATAATGAACTGTCCCCTCTAATTGGGTGTCTCCAAGGTGCCGTCGGATACAGAGTCCTTGAACCCTGAGTTCAAGGCGGATGAGATGATATTTACCGCAGGTTTCTCAACAAGTGAGCATACTCAATAGTAAATAAGGATCTCGTCCTTATATATGCTTATCGGCTCGGGGACATAGTTTCCTAACAAACCCCCCAGAGACATTGTTTTTATATTATTGCTTCAATTTTGTTTTAACTAATACTTTATCTAATGCTTGTTCTAATAAATTAATACGTAATCTAACTGCATCATCATTTTTATTGCGTTCAGTCGTAAAGAGATCTAATTTTTTTTGTAATTGTGTATTCATCTCTTTTATTTCTTCATGAGCGCGTTTTAAGCTATTTAACTCGTAACTGGTATTTAAAGCAGAAAACATTAAAAGTTGTTCTGTGTTTGTTATCTGTGTTTTTTCTCGAAGCTCCTGAACTCGAGTATTAAATTCAGTGGCAGCATTTTTTAATGCTTGTTCCTGACCTGTGGGACAATTCACTTGTAATTGTCGGCCAACAATCTGAATTTTTACTGCTTGGCTACTCATATGGGATGGCTCCTTTCTCTTATCTTCCTTGTTACTATTCTCTCAAATATAGCCAAAGGAGGATGGAATGCGGTTACTATAAAAAAACCTTGAGGAATATGCAAGTTGAAGTCATAAATACTTGACTAATAGATGGAAATTTAATCAAATTAGCTGGTACCGAAGTGATTATAGCGTTTTTTAGTGTTAAAATATCGCTTTTATATGGGAAGAGACATCATGAGTTATAAAGCATTACCTGAATATATTGCTGTAGAAGCGAACTTACAAGATAATAACATACCTATGACACCAGCTGAGTTACATGGATTAATTACTGGATTGATTGTTGGTCAATTGCCACAAAAACAAGGAATAAAAACACTTTACGATTATGCCCATGATGGCAAGCCTTGGAATGACAATGCAGAAAGTATGATCCAAGAATTATATGAAATTACTCATACTGAACTTGTAGGTGAAGGATTAGAACTCAATTTAACTTTGCTACAACCAGAAGAATCGCCGTTGATTGATAGAGCAGAAGCTCTAACTGATTGGGTCAGTATGTTTATTTCGGGGATTGGTCTTTCAGGTATAGCTTTAGATAAAGCACCTTCATCCATAAAAGAAATTATGAAAGATTTGTATGAGATTACTAAATTGGGCATTGATGAAGATGAGATGGAAGAACAAGCAGCTTTATTTGAACAGGTATTAGAACACACAAAAGTTTGTGCGATGACCTGTTTTATTGAATTCTCTAAGGTTTATGGAAAATAATCGTAGTAATAAAGGACAAATAAATATGTATTCTACAAAAGAATTAGCTAGGATAAAATGGACATGTCGACGAGGTATGAAAGAATTAGACATTATGATCATGCCTTTTTTTGAGCACGTTTTTCCTACACTATCAGAAGAAGAACAGCAGGATTTTGTGAATTTACTCAAAGTGGATGATCCTGATCTTTTTCGTTTTTGTATGCGTCAAAAAATACCAGAAGATGTTAAATTAGCTCAAATAGTAAAAAAAATCATTGCCTATCGAAATGCTCAATTTGCTAGAAAATAATAAAATAGAAACGTGGCTCATTTCATCCAAACTTGAAATGAGTTTTATTTTACCTGCTTACGTTTTAGTAGCCAGTGTTATTATTTTTTTATGGCCACAGAGTTGGTTAGGTTGGCCATTAGGGATTATCTGTACTTTATTGATTGCCGAATTATGGTATGTCTGGTTATCTCAAGGTCGAAAAGAGGGTAAGTTAACTTTATTGCGCACAGGTACTTTAATGTGGCAACAACATTGGTATACTTATCAACCCTTGTTTTCTTGTCGTTATTTTTTATTGCTATTTTTGCGATCAAAGCAGCAATATTTATTTTTACCTATTTGGTCAGATTCATGCCCTAGTGGCGATTATCATAGATTACACACCTTAATTCGATACAGCTCTCATACAAACGATTAAAAAATAAATCAGAACTTTATTAATATTTGTGGGTCCTAAAGTATGTAGTTTATTGCTTGCGGGCAAAATAGAAAAAGGAAAAAGCTCGCATGAGCGATCAAAAAACAGATCAAATGTTAGTTGAACAAGTATTAAATGGCAATAAACAAGCCTTTAATCGACTTGTTTTGAAGTATCAAAATAAAATTTGTAACCTTATTTCTCGGTATATCCCTGAAAAAGATGTACAAGATGTAGCACAAGAATCATTTATTAAAGCCTATCGTTCCTTGGCCAGTTTTCGCCAAGAAAGTGCTTTTTATACTTGGCTGTATCGTATAGCGGTGAATACGGCGAAAAATCATATTACTATGGTGAGTCGCCGCCCACCGAGTTCCGACATTGATGCTCAAGATGCTGAATTTTATGAATCTGGTCAAGCAATGCGAGATATTGAAACACCAGAACATAATATTCAGACTCAAGAATTACAAAAAACTATTTTTAATGTAATTGAGAATCTTCCTGAAGAATTAAGAATGGCGATTACATTAAGGGAAATAAAAGGTTTGTCCTATGATGACATTGCTCAAGTTTTAGATATTCCTATTGGTACTGTGCGCTCGCGTATATTTCGAGCACGAGAAACCATAGAAAGTAAAATCAAACCCTTACTCAACAACAAGTAGGCATATAAAAGGTGTTTTTATGTATGATGTTAAGCATATAGTTTCAGATAAAGAGCGGCTTTCAGCGATTGTGGATAATTCAGGATCTGAGCTCTTTTTATTAGATCAGCATGCGAAATTAGAAGAAACATGGAAAAACTAT
>Ga0055584_100004655_pt1 | contig 13428 bp, 15 predicted proteins | sample OSDHelmetaG_FD_58716 | JGI IMG/M metagenome (GOLD analysis project Ga0055584, IMG submission 58716) | Pelagic marine sediment microbial communities from the LTER site Helgoland, North Sea, for post-phytoplankton bloom and carbon turnover... | ecosystem: Environmental > Aquatic > Marine >... | reverse complement strand
GTCGTTTATTATCCATACCCTCTACAATATTTCCATCAAATCCCATACTAGACAATCCTTGTCCACTGAGTTTTAAAAGACCAAATACAAAGTATAATGCAACACAAAAAAGTGTAATATATCCTAAAGTATAAACTAGTTGTTTTGATTTCATTTATATATATATAAATTTAAAAAAAAATTAATATTAATTGAATCCTATTTGGATAAATAATTATGATTCATTTGTGTCTATATTAATAATATTTGATTTTTGATAAAGCAAATATTGTGAAATATTTCTTATGGCCGTTTTAGAAATCTTACGTTTTGTGCCTTTTTCTGTTATAAAACAAATATTATCCATGCATTTGGGGTCTTTATTTAAAGCATCTAGTAATTGAAAAAGTGAACCAAATTTATCAATTATTGCTCGAGAAGTTTTCACACTTATTCCGGGTATTTGACTTAAAATTATTTCACTAATATTTTCAGGTGTAATATTATCTTTTTTTACTTTTTTAATAACACTAACATAATTTGTTTCTGATTCTCTCTTTTTCTCTCCATCTCTATAATATGGAACTTTCTCTGTACTTCTGTTAAGTTTATCACAAACTCTCAAAATATATTCTGCCGTTTCAGTTAGGTCATTTGTTTTGTGTACAGAAAACCCCTTATAGTAGTTTAAACTAAAAATTGCACTATGAAGAGTATTTGCTTGTACCTTATATTTATTTGTCCATGTTGATAAATTACCTTCTATAAGATAAATAATATTATGATTATGGAGAGATAAATTTGAAAGGCGTAATGATTGTTCTACATAACGACCATCTTTAATAGAACTAGCCAAATCATTTAATGATTTCCTTTCTATGATAAGTATTTCATTATCATTGTCATCACAAATAATGAAATCACCAATATCTAAAACCTCAATAGTGATATCTATCTTTTTTAAATTAAATTGTTCTTTAAAAGCGGTAATAAGTTTGATTAACTTTTTTTCACGATTGTCTATTTTTAACTTCATATATTATGATTAATATATGAAATACTTAAATAAGTTATTTAATTTAATTATATTAAAAAAAAATAAGAAAATAATATATGAAGTCATCAAAAAACATAAAACAAACAATAAAAAATATATGGTTTACTGCTCATATGACTGGAATGTTTATTATACCATTTATATGGATAATTATACCAGAAGTAGTTTTCTTATATTTAGCAGTAATATTATCATGGAAATTAAATAATAATAAATGTATTTTATCTGAATTAGAGTTTTATTTTTTTAATGAAACCTTTTTAGGTAAAGGAAAAAAATGTTTTGTTCCTAAAAAGCATCGTAATATTCTATATATAAATACTATTCTTGGAACTATGTATTTTTTGATATCCAATAAACCGGCTTTTTTGAAACTTTTACCTGAATAAAATTCTAATTCAGATATATTATTATTTCATTAACTGATATAAAAACATTGTGACGATAATATTTATATGGCAGAAAAATCTATAATGCAAGATGGTGACGTACATCAAGAAGATGAGGAACTTATTTTTAATCCTTATAATGAAAGAAATAAAGAAATTACAGAAAGCGAGGTATGCGATATTTTAAAGAAATATGGCGTACCAGATAAAGTCCACAATATAAATTTATATAAACGCGCGTTTGTACATAAATCTTATTGCAAACGACCTAAAATAGAAAATGAAGAAAATGGTATTATAATTGCAGAACAGCCACAGAACTGTATGAAGTTGCGTACAAAATCAAATGAACGTTTAGAATTTTTAGGAGATGGTGTTTTAGAATGTATAACAAAGTATTATCTTTACAGACGATTTCCTAAAGAAAATGAAGGATTTATGACTGAAAAAAAGATAGCACTTGTAAAAAATGAATCTATAGGAAGAATGACTTATGAGATGGGACTTAACAAGTGGTATGTTATTTCAGCAAACGCAGAAGAAAAGAAAACTAGAACAAATTTAAAAAAATTAGGTTGTTTATTTGAAAGTTTTTTAGGAGCATTATTTTTAGATTTTAATAAGATTTCAATAAAAGATGATGATAATTGGTTTAATAACGTTTTTGTAACAGGACCAGGATTTCAAATTGCACAAATATTTGTAGAAAATATTTTTGAAAATCATGTTAATTGGATGGAGTTGATAGAAAATGATGATAATTATAAAAATATTCTTCAAGTTATGTTGCAAAAGGCATTTCAAGTAACACCGATTTATAGAGAAATTTCCACGTGGGACGAAGATGAAGGATATCACATGGGAGTTTATTTAGGTATTAACGTTAAGTCACATGAATTTGAACCTAATGATGAAAATATATTAAAAATAGAATATTTTATAAATAATAATAAACCTTTAGACAATATTAAAAATTTATTAATCGATGATGAAGAAAAAAAAATGGTAATATTTTTAGCACATGATAAACACAAAATTAAGAAAAAGGCCGAGCAATCTGCTTGCAAAATGGCTATAGATAAATTAAATTAAATTTTAAATTCAGTTTTATATTTTAATATGATTAAATAATTAAAATATAAAGTTTTTTTAGCATTAAAATTTATAGATGTCAGAAACTTTAATGTCAATGTTAAAGAAAAAAAAAGAACCTGTTAAAAAAAAGAAAATAGGAGTTAGAATACCAAAAAAAGGAGAAGTGGTAGTTGAAACTACTCTTGTAGATAAAACTGAGGATGCTCGTGATATGTCTAGTTTTAGAGAAAGACTTAAATTAAATAAAAATAAAACATACAAATCTTTAGTTAACGAAACACAAACAAAATCTGTAGATAGAGATTTGATGTCTAGACCACAATCAATACCTGAATTAGAAAGAGTTGATTTACCTCCAGATTTATCTGTAATTGCAGAAGAAGGTGAAGAAGATAGTGTAGCAGACTCTAATGCTGTATTGTCAACACAAGTTGAAGTAGAAAGAGATATTGAAGATATTTCTCGTCCGATAGAAACAAAAGTATCAAAAAAACCTAGTAAAATAACAAAAATAAAAAGTAGAATGACTTTACCAGGTGAAGCATCTATTGTAAAAACCAAAAAAACCAAAAAAACTAAAAAAACTAAAAAAACTCGTACAAAAAAACAAATAGAATCTGTTGAATTAGAAATACCTGCTTCTATGATTCAAGTTGATGATAAACCATTAGGTGAAAGATTGGCACCAAAAGAACCTAATATTTTTATTAAAGCGCCTGCATATTACATGAATAATCGTGAAATTTTTATTAATTTTTTAAATTCACTTTTTAAACCATATTCTGACCAATTAAAAGGGGAAAGTGGTGATATTAGTTGTGATAAAATAGCACAGGCAAAGAAAAATAGTTTTAGTTTAATGACACATCAAAAGATTGTTCGAGATTACATAAATATTTATAGTCCATATCGTGGACTTTTACTTTTTCACGGTTTAGGAGCAGGTAAAACATGTGCATCAGTTGGTATAGCAGAAGGATTAAAAGATTCAAAACAAGTTATAATTATGACACCTGCATCTTTAAGAATGAATTATGTAAGTGAAATGAAAATATGTGGGGATCCAATTTATAAAATAAATCAATATTGGGAATTTATTGAAACAAGCGGGAATTTACATATAGAAAAGGCATTAAGTGAAATACTTAATTTACCTGTTGAAGAAATTAGACGTAAAGGTGGTGCATGGATGGTAGACCAAAAACCACCAAACTTTGATACCTTAGAACCTCAACAGCAAAAAGATATTGATAATCAAATTAATAAAATGATACAAAAAAAATACAGATTTATAAATTATAATGGTATTAGAAATGATCATTTAGATAAATTAATTAAGGATAGTGAAGAAATGAGTGGTACATCCAATCCATTTGATAATAAAGTTATTATTATAGATGAAGCACATAATTTTGTAAGTAGAATTGTAAATAAAATACAAAAGAAAAAAGAAACACTTTCAACGAGGCTATATGAACTTATACTTGATGCTGAAAACGCTAGAATTATATTTTTAACAGGTACACCTATCATTAATTATCCTAATGAAATTGGAATACTTTTTAATATGTTAAGAGGATATATTAAAACATACTATATACCATTAAATACTAGTAAAACAAGTAAAAAAATAAATCAGAAAAAGGTAATGAGTATATTAAAAAAAGATAGATTAGTGGATTATATAGAATATAAACCATCTAATAATACTTTAGTAGTTACAAGAAATCCATTTGGATATATTAATAGAACAAGTAAGGATAAGTATAAGGGTGTTTCAAAAAACAATAAAGGAGAAAAAAGTGAAAGATATTTCCTTCGTAATTTGTCTCGAACACTGGGTGAACATGATATAGAAATGTTACATGATAATATAAAAATAGAGAAATTTAAGGCATTACCAGATAAATTAGATGATTTTAATCAATTATTTATTGATACGACAAAAGGTAAATTTGGTGAATTAAAAGAAATTAATTTGTTAAAAAGACGAATCTTAGGATTAACATCATATTTTAGAAGTGCACAGGAGTCATTACTACCCAGATATGATGAAAATACAGATTTGCATATAGTAAAAATACCGATGAGTAATTTTCAGTTAGGAGCATATGAAGATGCTAGAAATGCGGAGAGAAAAGAAGAAACAAGAAATGCGAGAAAAAGAAAAAAGGCAGGAGATTCTGGTATTTATGGTGAAACTACATCAACATATAGGATTTTTTCAAGAGCATTTTGCAACTTTGTTTTTCCTAATGAAATAGTGGAAGATGATGATGGAAAAGAAGTTTTATTAACACGTCCTATGCCAAAAGAAAATAAAAAAATTAAAGACCAAATTGAACAAAAAGAAGAGGAATCAAAAAAAGAGGCATCAAAAAAAGAAGACGCGGAAAAAGAAAAACCAACACTTATTATTAAAGGCGTTGACGAAGATATATTAGATGGTGAACGCGTACAAGATAGACTAGATAATATTGATGGTAGACATGATTTAGAAGAAGTAGATGTAATTAAAGAAAATATTAAGAAAAATACAAATAATAATTATCAAGAAAGAATAAATAAATCTCTAGAATTACTAGAAAAACATTCTGATAGATTTTTAACCAGAGAAGGATTAGAAAAATGCAGCCCAAAATTTTTAGAATTATTAGAAAATATAGTTAGTCCTGAACATCTAGGATTACATTTAATATATTCTCAATTTAGAACTCTTGAAGGTATAGGTATTTTTTCAATGATTTTAGAGGCAAATGGATTTACTAGATTTAAAATAAAAAAAAATTCGGCGGGTTTATGGGACTTAAATATGACAGAAGAAGATATGGGTAAACCAACATACGCTTTATATACTGGTACAGAAGATGCAGATGAAAAAGAAATAATACGTAATATTTTTAATGGTACGTGGGATTCTATACCTAGTTCATTGGCAACCTCACTAAGAAAAATGGCAGCAAATAACAATATGGGTGAGATGATTAAGGTAATTATGATTACTAGTAGTGGTTCTGAAGGTATTACATTAAGAAATACCAGATATGTACATATTGTAGAACCATATTGGCATCCTGTAAGGAGTGAACAAGTTATTGGACGTGCTAGACGTATTTGTAGTCATCAGGCTTTAGAAGAAGAATATAAAACAGTAGAAGTGTTTATGTATTTAATGACATTTACACAAATACAATTAGAAGGTAATCCAAAGGGTGAAACGGCAGCAGAAAAAAATCCATTAGTTTCAGTAGAGTTAAAACTAAAAGATAAAAGTAAATTGGAAAGTGAAAAAGCAATTGTTGAATATGGTTCTACCACCATTACAACAGATGAAGCATTATTTGAAATATCTAATATTAAGAAAAATATTACATCAGGTATATTAAGAGCAGTTAAAGAATCATCAATAGATTGTGCTATTCATGCAGGTTCAAATGCAAAAGAAGGTATTGCATGTTATTCATTTGGAAATGCTCCACCTTCAACATTTTCTTATAAACCGTCTTATGGTGCAGAAGAAAAAGAACAGATTTCTAAAATTAATAGAAAGCAAATAACATGGAAAGGACATAAAATTAAAATTCAGGGTATTGACCATGTTATTAAACGAACTAATAAAACTAATACAATGGTTGGAGAAATTTATGATTTAGATAGTTATATGGCATCTAAAAAAACTGGTATAAATCCAATATTAGTAGGAAGAACAGAGCCAAATCCTAAAAATCCTAAAAAAATAAGATATTTAAAGGTTGGGCATCCAGATTTTTAATCTTCATTATTTGATTCATCACTAGTTTGTTTATTAATACTTAACTTATTTAATAAATCTAATATTATTTTTTGATTTTTTAATATTAGTTTTTGATTTTCTATAATAATATCGGATTTATCTATAATTTCTTTATTTAACTGTTTATTAGTTGATTTATTTTGGGGTTCTTTTTTTTTTAATTTATTAAAAACATCAAAAGGTTCCATTGGTATTTCAAAACTAACCTTTTTCTTTTTTTTTTCAGACTCAATAATTTTAATATTAATATTTTCATTACTATTTTTAATTTCTTCAGGACTTTTATTTTTATTTATCCAGTTTTCTGCTTGTTTTTTATTTTCATTTGAATATTTTTGTGTAATCATTTGCAATTCTTTTTCTCTATCTGCTAATGTTTGATTCATTATAGTTTCTAGATTTTCAGGGGGCATTTCTGGTTCTTCTTCATCTTCAAATTTTATTTCATCTGGTTGTTTTAATTTAATCATATTATCAAAATCATTTTTTATTGTTTTTAATTTATCATCAAAAGTATTTTTTTTTTTTTTAAATAAGTCGTTATCATTAACTTCAGATATATTTGAAACATGTTTTAATTGATTTTCAAGAAAAAATTTATAACAATTGTCTAATATAATTTTATTTATTTCGGATAAACCGTTAAAATTTTGTTTTTTTAATTCATATTCACTACATTGATTATCTATTAAAGATACAAGTGTTTGAACATTAATGTTAAAATTATTTTCTGTTATAACACTTTGTAAAAGTTCATAAAGTAGTTCTTTATTTGAATTAGTGTTTACTGACATCAATAGTTATTTTAGTGTTTAATTTTTAAATAATAATATTTGTACAATTATTATTTAATATACTAATTAATATTTATTAGTGGTTAAAATACATTTTTCGTAATTTTTTCATATAATTATCTTTTATTCGTTTTTCTGTAAATTTTTTAAAATTATCTGTTTTAAGCATTTGAATAATAAAATATAAACTATACATACCACATTCACTATCGCTAAATTGATGACGTCTTTTACTAATATGTAATTCAAAGGGTCCAATATTTAATGCATTTGCTTGTTTTTTTACTTTATTAGCAAATTTATTAATTTGCTTAGGAATTTTCTCTCCATAACTGTCCAAATAATATATGTTTTTCTTTTTAATATTAATAAAAAGTGCAACCCAATGAGAGCCATCTTTGTCATGTTTATCTAAATTAAAAATAACACCTACTTTATATTTTTTTTTATCGATATTTTCTTTTAAACTAAATTTACATAATTCTTCCCAAACACATTCTCCATATGAAAGATGTTGGTCATAATCAATAGGTGATGGACCTATAAATTCAAAGCATTTATATGTATTTTCATATTGTTTCATAACTTCCATAATTTCTATACTAGATAACCATTCATCAGGTTTTTTTTTCCATTCTTCTGGAGCCCTTGGTGCAAAGGTATTTTTTTTTACATCCATAGAAATATCTTCACTTAAAACTTTATGACGTAGCCAACAACTTTCTTTTTTACACGTGTTTTTAAAAACATAACGTAAATTTTCCCATATTGTTTTAGGGTTATTACTTACAATTTTCATATCAGGATGTTTTGTATTCCATATTTTTTTTATTTTATGTAAACTTGCAGGTGTGTAACATGTAAAACCTAGAATATCTTTTTTATTTTTAGGTGCACATTTTTCTACTTTATATTTTGGTTTAGAATTTGGTTTACGATATCTAGTTTTTTGTTTTTTGGTTTTATTGTGTCTTTTTTTATAGGTCTTTCTTTTTCTAGATTTCTTTCTTTTATATGTTTTTCTTTTGGGCATATAAATTGTTTAGATTTTTCTTTTTCCAAACCTTTTATTCTAAATTTTGGGTCTTTTATATTAATATCTTTTTTTTTAGGATATTTAACTTTTTTTTTCTTTGTATTTTTAATGACTAAAGGTATACAATCTTTTATAGTTTTAATATGTTTTTTTGTTTCTCGAGCCATTATTTGATTTTTTTCACTTAATTTAAAATCAACTGTTAGTGGTCTTTTCTCTTTTTCTTTAAGATTTTTGTATTCTTCTTGTATCATATCTTTTTTATCTTGAAATTTATAGTATTTTATTAATTCATTACAATAACTATTGAATGAATTATCTACACATATATTTACTGAATTATTTCTTAATAACTCTTTTGTAGTATGGAGTATTCTTTTTCTATAAAATTGTATTTCATCTAGATTACTTTCGTTTACAATATTTTGTTTAGTATTATATTTATCTATAAAATTTTGATTAGTTAAATATAATAAATCTATTTTATCTTTAGAGTCCATATTATTCTTTAGTTTCTTTTTTTTTATTAGTTTTTTTACGCGTTTGTTCTTCTAAAAACGGTAAATCTTTAGTTTGAGCCCGTGTATGATTATTAAAAAGTTTATATCCTAAACCACATCTGTTAGGATTAAATGGAGAGAAATTTTGTTTTTGAAAAAGCAAATTGTTTTTTATTTGAACTTTATTATTTGTTTGTGTTAAATAACTATTATGAAACATATCGCTCTTTGTACCCGGAATATATTTACTTTGCGGTGCTTTTTGTAAAGGATGAACTGTATTTCTTAAAACAGTTTCAACATCAACATTTTTTGAAAATCCGCTAAAAGGTGCGGATTGACCTGGGTTAAATTGCTTATGTTGATCGTAAATAGGAAATCGCGTATTCTGAACAGATGAAGGATTATGATTATCTAACATAGGGAAAACTGTAGCATATGTATCTACAGGTCTTCCAAAATAATTTTGAGCCATCTGATGACTAGGTATATTTCTATTAGACATTCTATCACTTAATTCATTTACTCTATCGATTTGGCAATAATAAACATCATGAAGATTTGTTCCCATATATATAGCCTAACGAAAATAAACTTTATAGTCTAAACAAAAATAAGTTAAAAGAAAATTCCTAAATTACTCTATATGTGTGGTATTTTTTCACTATTGAACAATATAAAATACAGTCCTGAAATTATTAAAATGTATTTTTTAGAAGGACAAAATCGTGGACCAGAAAGTAGTACTTTAAAACATATTTCCACTCACGATATATGGTTAGGATTTCATCGGTTAGCAATTAATGGATACAATGATGAAAATGCTGAACAACCTTTTCATATTAATAATAAATGGTTGATGTGTAATGGAGAGATTTATAACCATAAACAATTATATAAATATTTAAATGTCACACCTAAAAGTGGTTCAGATTGTGAAGTTATTTTACATTGTTATGAAAAATTCGGAATCGAATATACTATGAAAATTTTGGATGGAGTTTTTGCATTTGTATTGGTAGACTTAGATAAAAATAAAATTTTTGCGGCAAGAGATTTGTTTGGTGTTAGACCACTTTTTTTAAACACATTTCAACAGTATAATGAAAAAGAAAGTTGTATTAGTTATGCATTAGCAAGCGAATTAAAATCTGTATGTGGATTTGATGAGTTTACAAATAATATAGAACAAGTTAAGCCTGGAAGTTTACTAACATTTACTGTTAATAATGGAAATGGAATTGTATTAGAATCGACAAAAAGAGTTAATCAAATACAACATTTTTGTAATATAACTCAACCTCAAAGTTATGATGATGTTTTAAAAAGTGTTTATTATAATTTAGAAATGGCAGTTATTAAAAGAGTTGAAAATACAGAAAGAGAAGTAGCATGTTTGCTATCAGGAGGATTAGATAGCAGTTTAATTGCAGCACTTGTAAAACGCCATTATAAAGGAGATTTGCATACATGGAGTATAGGTATGGAAGGCAGCGAAGATTTAAAATATGCTCAAATTGTAGCAGACCATATTGGTTCTATACATCATTCAATTGTTGTAACTGAAGAAGAGTTTTTAGGGTGTATACCAGAAGTTATAAAAACTATTGAAAGTTATGATACAACTACTGTAAGGGCTAGTGCTGGAAATTGGTTAATTAGTAAATATATAAGAGAAAATTCTGAGGCAAAGGTTATTTTTAATGGAGATGGTTCTGATGAAGTTATGGGAGGATATTTATATTTTTATATGGCTCCTAATGCATTAGAGTTTGATAAAGAATGTGTACGATTATTGGAAGATATTCATTATTATGATGTGTTACGTTCAGATAGAAGTATATCTTCACATGGATTAGAAGCGAGAACGCCATTTTTGGATCGACAATTTGTGGCCAATTATTTATCTATACATCCTGATTTGCGTCATCATAAACAAAATAATCAGTGTGAAAAGTATATTATGAGAAAAGCCACTGAATTATATGGGGATAATTTGTTACCCAAAGAAGTTTTATGGAGAACAAAGGAAGCATTTAGTGATGGTGTTAGCAAGCAAACTAAATCATGGTATGAAATTATACAAAGTCATATTGAAACCACACATTACGGACACATAAGTGAACGTGTAAAAACAAATGTTTTAGATAATATGAATCCATATAGATTCAATAAACCAAAAACATTAGAGCAACTTTATTATAGAGAAGTGTTTAGTAAATATTATAAATCTGCTAGTTGTCAGACACTTATTCCATATTTTTGGATGCCTAAATTTGTAGAAGCAACAGATGCATCTGCACGTGTATTAGATGTATATAAATCAACACAAAATACAAATAATTTGTAAAAAATAAAATATAACATTATTTTAAAATAATGAATTCAGATTGTTTGAAACAAAAAACAAAACAAGTATCATGTAAAAAATGTTTAGGAACTGGTTTTGTAAAATCACAAAAAAAAAAATATTGTTTTACTTGTAATGAAAATAAAAGATGTTATAAATGTGAAAATATACCTAGATTAGGTGTATATGATTATTGTAAAAATTGTGGTGGTATGGGATATAAAGAAATTAAAATTTCTAAAAAATCTTTATAAAATATATAATGAATTATCTTGATTATATATTTATAATTTTAACATTTGCATGGTACGGATTTTATACATTAACATTAATTAATTATTCAAATGCCGATTTATATTTTGAAAACTTTTCTTTTTATTATCAAGTATATGTGTGTTTATTGCTTATATTTTATTTTAATCCGTATATGAATGTTTCATTAACTAAAGTAAAAAAACAAATGATTTTTAGTGCAGCATTAATGCTTTTATTTTCAATAGGTATTTTTCCTATTTTTAATAAAATTAAAAACCATGTAATGTTTATAAAAGATAAAGTGGCGAATTATTAGCGTATTTCTTAATATTAACTGCTTTTAATCTATGTAATCTATCCATAGAACCTACCTTTGCCTCAACATTTGCTTGAGATTTAACCATAAAACCATTATTATATCTTTGACTTCTAGCAGTATTTAAAGGATTTTCTTCTACTGTTACCATAGATTTTGTGGTTGTGTCATTTTTTTCTAATTTATCAGTATTAAAAGTTTTTTGTTTTCTATTTGATGAATTTGGTTGGCCATAACCATCACTATTATAGAATTTATCTAAAGTTGTATTATACGCGGGTATAATATTAGTAGTCATGTGAAAATTGGCCAACTGTGTTTTTACTCCATTATGAAAACGGCTACGTAATGGTCGTCTACATGCATGTTTAGGCTGAGTAATACCAATATTAGTTTTAAATAAAACCATTTGAGGATTATGACTAGTACATACTCTGTTTTTCGTTTTTCTGCAAAACATTTATATATATTGATAATAAAAAATTATATACTAATAGAATCATGAATGAATCTTCTTTGATATTCTTTATCAATACTTATATCTACATTAACTAATTGGTTTTCTCTCCAACACTTCAAAAGTAAATTTGTCGGACTTTCTCTAAATTCAAAGCAATTTGTAATTCTGTTATCATTTAAAAAATATTTTATTCTATTATCAACCATAAATTGTGGTATTCTTGTATAAAGTCGAGGTTTATTAAATCCCATAATACCATTTATAAACAAATAAATTAATGTCAAAATAATTTTAATACGCATATAAGTATATTAAAATTAATAACTTAAAATAGTTTTACATAAGATTTAAACAATTGACAATCTATTATACTATGATTCATAGTTCTAGACGATTAGAATTTTTAATTAAATATAAAAATATGATGGTGAATAATATTGCTAATTTAAAAAAAGAAAATAAAGAACAAAACAAAATACAAGAATGTGAAAAACATTTAAAACCCGTAATTGAATATATTAAAACAAATTGTCAACACGATATTGAGATAGATTATATAGATTCTATGAAAAATGGTGATTATCATACAGAAATGATAAAATATTGTACAAAATGTGAATTAACTTTATAACCACCTAGCATGGTAACAATTTCCTTTTGTTTTACCTTTTTCTTGATGACAATGTATACAATTACCATTAACAAAATAATGATATCTACACGAACGTCTTTGTGAATATCCCCCACTTTTTACTATAAATTTATCACAACATTTTTTACAATATTTTTCTAATAAAACTTCTTTACTATAACTTCTTAAACACAAATTTCCCATTATTATATGTAATATAATGTATTTTAAATATTTATTAAACGTAAATATTTAAATAAAAATCTAATTAAAATTTTTGAATTGCTAACCATGGTATAACTTTTTTAGTTTCTTCTAATTTTGAATCTAATTCTTGCATTTTTGAAAAATGTGTAGACAAAAACATTTCAATAAAATTTTTACGACCTGTTGTATCAGTTGTTTTAGAATCGGCTTGCAATTCATTACATGTACCATCATTTGGGTCAAAAGTTGCTTTACCACTATTATTGTAATAATAATCTATTTTTTCTTCCGCAGTTATAGGTTCAACGCCATCAATTGGTTCAAAACTTATACTATTACTTTCTGGATTAATCCAATATTTAGTTCCTTTTGCTATAACAAGTTCCCTACACGAACCTTTTGTTTGACTAGCATCCCATGCCTTTTCTTGTTCTTTATGTTGTTCATTAGCATCAACTGCCGCTGTGGCACACATCTGGTTATCTGCTGGTTTTTCCCACTGAGTCGTTTCTGTGTAAGAGCCATCCGATTTTTTCTCAACATAGTAAGTTTGACCTGAAGTAGGG
>Ga0055584_100004653_pt1 | contig 13430 bp, 15 predicted proteins | sample OSDHelmetaG_FD_58716 | JGI IMG/M metagenome (GOLD analysis project Ga0055584, IMG submission 58716) | Pelagic marine sediment microbial communities from the LTER site Helgoland, North Sea, for post-phytoplankton bloom and carbon turnover... | ecosystem: Environmental > Aquatic > Marine >... | reverse complement strand
ACATAGTGATAAAAAATACTGGAGGAAATTACATGAATTTGTGGACATAATTGAAGATTTACCAGGTATAGAAATCCATCCGCATTGGATATATGCGGATGGAGACCCACACAAGGGTGTCGAGAAATATCACGAGGATTTCTATAATGAATTTAAACGTTTTAAAAACTACGATAGATGGCTCACGTTCGAGGACAAACATAACAACACAACAAAGTTAAATGACTATGAGATATTCCAAGGGGACAACTTTAACTTTAAGGGGTGGTCTTGTTGGCATAACAACTATGAGATAACATGGGATGGTAAAGTTTCCAAAGAATGTTTTCCTGGTCCAATTGCAGATCTAGTTAAGTCACCGTATTTTTTTAAAAAGATAACTGAAATCAAACCAGTTAGTTGTCCACACACCGCATGTACATGTGACGGCCACTTAAAAATATATAAGGAGATTGATCGCAGTTAATCTAAACACATTACATATTATAATATAACCTATACAACAATTCTTTCACTTATTGTAGTGTCTTGAAACACATATGTTGCTATAAATTCGTTACTCTTAAGAGGTTCATTGTCTTCTTGATATTTTTTATTGATTTTTGACTGTGGCGTGTAGTGCTGTAAATATAAGCTCTTTAAGCTAATTTTATATTTATGATACCAATTATTATTTTGAGTGGCATCATTTATTTGTAGGTTCTCAAAATCAATAAAACGTATCTCTGGAGTTTGTGTTTCAGGATTAATTCTTGTTACAAAATCTCTAGGCCAAAAGTTGTGTGAACCTATATGTAGTTTATGTTGGTTAATATCGACATCTGATATAACCTCCACCGGTTTGTATCCATCCAATCCAGCAGCCACCAAACACTCTCTCCATGCCCTATAATCATCTTGTTGCATATGTTTCTTAAAATATTCACATGAGCTTAAATGTATTTTTTGCAAATTACGCGCAGCGTTTATTGCTGATTGTGTGACCGTCGCGCCATCCGGACCGGTCGATATAAAATCAGATGCTTCACATTTTTTCCAATTATCCTCAGTTCCCAACCACTCCAAACCAATATAATTCTTAGACATAAACAGTATATCGGGCAATATTTTATTGACCTTATGTTCATTTAAATACGCAAAGAATAACCTCTTATACATATTATGTATTGGTTTGAATTGTGGAGTTTCCCAAATTCTTTTTGAATAAACCTTAATGTATCTATTGTGAGTGGTATCATGAAACAGCTTCCAATTCTCACTATGGTTATCATACTTTTTTACTCGAACTATATTAAAACTAACTTCATCTCTTAATTGTATATCATTGATTTCCAGGTTCTCCCATCTATTAAGAAGCCAATCTATACATTCAGTTCTTAAAGGTTCTGGTCGTCTCAAGAACCCCGGGTGCCAACGTAGAATTGTTTCCCGTGTACCTAGTGACACTCTCTCTTTTATTGGTGTATCTTCATCAACATCATTTAACATATCTGTACATATATATGGTATCCATCAGTTAAATCAAGAGGACATACATAAATAATTGTATATGACTAGTTTTAATATACACGAGCCTAATGTTCAGAATTTATTAGTTAATAAGGAACAGTTACAGTCTGAGCTAGATGAAGGACCAATCATAATATCTTATGATAGTGAAGAGAATTTGCACCGGTGGAATTATACAATAGTATATATCAAGTCACTTAAATGTAAGGTCAAGGTTTATAACAAAATTATATTCTGTAATGATGTTCGGCAAGTTCATACAGATATAGAAAGAAAAATGAGTGACCATGACCGGTTCGATGAGAATAATTCTCTTGATGATTTTAAGAAACCCACATATAAACAATATTATGATATGTTCAGCAATGAACAGCTATTCACTGAATATAAATTAAATTCGAAATACTGGTATTATACAGATAAATACACATTTAAGGTTTTCCGGGAGAACAAATATAAATTCATACCAAAAATTGTTTTTGAAACAGAAAACTATCTAGGATTCGAATATACAGACTGTGACCCTGGGTGGAGGAAGGGGAAGCCCGAGGATTTAATTGTTGATGTTCTTGATATGCCTGTCACAACAAATTTATGTAAGAATATATTCAGAGAGTTATATACATTCCAACTAAACGAGCAAATTGATTTACCAGAAATAGATTATGATTGGTGGTACAATCAATTGTTGGTAGAACCTAATATAGCCCATGGTCTAAAGGAAGAGAACATTCCACGCTTAGCACAAAAACAAAAACCCGGTATTACATACAGAAAAATCATACCGGAGGAAATATATATTAAAGATTTCCCCGGTGATAATTTAGAGTGGAAATTTACAGCCGTTGAGAATATAATGTTTCAGCACGGACCGAACACGAAAATAGTTGCTTCGGATGTATGGCGTGATGAGTATGATGATGTTAATTGTGCTTATCATGCAGGTGTAGGAGAAGCAGACGGTGTGATGAGAATATTTTATAATGGTGAATGGCTAACTCGGCAAATACCAGTGTAAATGTTGAAATATATCTGATCCGCGTTAAGTACGGGTATGGTACCATCACATACTAGCTCATATCCATTATCAAGAAGACAGATGTATGAAAAAATAGAAACATTTCTACACGAACACAATACTACAGGTAAGAGATGTTTATTCATTGGTGAAGATGGTACTAGTGGCATAATTAGTATGCTCGAGCCAGAAAAAGACGTTATCATAACAAATAAAAATGAATGTGATATAATGGAGATGCCTTTCGAGGATAATTCGTTTGATGTTGTTGTTTCAGACCAAGTTGTAGAGCATGTTGAGGATCCATTTGCAGCAGCTCGTGAAATGTATAGAGTCACCAAAGCTACTGGGATCACGATTATAACAACATGCTTCATGAACCCTATACATTATAATGATAGTAATGATTGTTGTGAAGATTACTGGAGATTTACACCTGACGGACTGAGAATATTGTGTAAGATGTACTCCACAATACATCAGTCAGATGGCATGGGAGACTTTAAGTTATTATATTATTGTACATCCGGACACCGAGGTGACCGATCCACTGCCAGCGACCTAACAAAAATTGCTCATGAAAATGACGGTAAAACATTTATACATACATGGATAATAGCAGAAAAGTAGTAGAGTTTGGTGATACGAACATTGATAGAACTACATTTAAATGGATCTTAACAAATGTTTGTAATTATGAATGTAGCTATTGCAACGCAGTCCCGGGACAGGGTAAGCTTTTAAAATCAAACAAGCTTGTTCCACCAAGCGAACAAGATGTATGGAGGCAAGTTTTAGACAGGTTATCAATTCGAAAAATAGGTAAATTTGATATACAGATCCTAGGAGGAGAACCTACAACGCACCCTAACTTTAATGATATTATAAGTGCGTTAACTAATAACAACAATTGTAAAGAAATTGAAGTTTTTACAAATTTATCCAAAGGGAAGGAGACTCTAAGCGAATTAATTACAACCAATGGGAAGAAGTTGCGATTCATCGCAGCATATCACCCGGAGTATTTCTCGCAGGGTTTTGTGAAAAAGATTATCGATCTCAATAAGATATCAACAGGATGTGTAATACCTAGTATCAACCTCTCGTGCGATAAAAAGAATTGGGATGAAATATTGGAGATGATTAAAGTTTTTGATAGTAATAAAATACATTTTAGATTTAACTTTTTACATGATGTTAGGGAACTCAACTACAAATCAAAATACACCTCAGAGTTCTGGGATACATTTCATCAAATAATAATAGAACATCCAAACTCTTTGACTAAAAATAAAATGGACATACCACCAGATGTAGAGATGTGTAAAAAAAATCCATGTCGAGACACATATTCTGGAGGTATAAAAGTTAAAACAAAGTACTCAGATAATACTGTTGGTAGTCTTTATGATAATGAGATATCAATAAATAAAAAAAATCGGTTCAAGGGATGGTCATGTAGCACTAGAATCTATAATATAAAAGTTTGTGGATCGTTTCACAATGATTGTACAAACGAAATTCTTCCGCCATTTTTTACTGAGAAGGACCTTAGTAAATATAGAGTCTGTCCTCACGAATGCTGTGATCGAATGTGTTTTATTTTCTACAATAAATTAAATTATCACAAAAAACGTAACGGTTAATGAAGAGTGTGATGTATAGTTGTTCGGATACCAACGCAGCCGATATAAAAAGCCATCTGATATACGCGAGGTTATATTGTAGTAAGCATAACATTAAGTTTATTCACAAGCATTATGACAATTATATATACAAGAAGTTTATCAAATATAATTTGTTCGAAGATTTTATTAAATCACGCTATGATAGGATGTTATATATTGATTGGGACGTAATAATATCCCCGAAAGCAGATAATATATTTGAAGTAATACCTGAGTGTAGATTTGGTGCTCGTTACTTCCATGGATTCAATATACTAGGTGAAGATGACTATAATTCAGACTACAACAAATTTAAATCTATATTTAATATCGATAAACGCTTTGAACTGAAGTCGTACTTTAACTCTGGGGTGATTCTAACAGATAGGGAAACTGTTGCGAAAATATGTCCGGTGATGATCAATTTAGCCAAATCAGTCACTAGCAGATTTAATCAAAATATAAAACTAAATGAAAAGTATATACGTGAAGAGTTTCTAACAAACTATGTAATTCAAAATCAAAATATTAATACCACTAAACTAGACGAGAGATGGAACTATTCATACAAAAATGAAAAACTGATGAATAAAGAATTTGTACATTTCAATTGTCAAGAGCAGCATGAAAAACCAAAACTTATTAAAGAATTTCTACGAACCAATAAGCATTATTTCAGGTATTAATAATGAATAACAATATACAATTTGATACGTTTGGTGGTGAAGCTCATGAATATTTTACAGTCGAGCTCAGACCTACATCTAAATGCAATTATAATTGTTATTATTGTCCAGACTTACATATAAACAGTAACCCCATCAAGAACCTTAATTTTAGTGATTTAAAAAACTTATTAACGATAATACAACGAAGACAAAAACGCAATATACATGTATTTATATGTGGAGGTGAACCCACACTATACCCTAAACTACAGGACCTTGTTTTGAGTATGTGTGGATATTTAAAGGATACTGATAGAATAACCATTCAAACAAACCTCTCTAAACCTCTTAAATGGTTTCAAAAGTTCACTGAAAAAATAGAGTGTTATAACAAGATTGTATGTATCAATGGAAGTTATCATAATATTCAAGATATTGACATATACAATTATATAGCTAAATGCTTACATATAAAACACAAGAATCTCTTAGGTATGGTCTCGTTTAGATACAATTCTAGAAAATGTGTCAAGAGCGATTATTTTAATTTTAAAAAAATAGTTGGCGCAGAACATGCAGAGATTGTACCGCTTATAAACGGTAGTGTTGATCAAGATAAAAATAAAGGTAATGGGTCTGATAATGACATTGATTTTATATACGAGCATGAAGACATGGAGGAGTTTGAGAGTTACGGAGCGTTTTTTGAATATAATCTTGAATACACCAACGAGTCCGGAGAGAGTAAAACCACACGTGCGAATATGTGGAAAACTCGAGAGAATAATTTTTCAGGTTACAAGTGTAGTGTGACTAAACATAAGCTATATGTTGACTGGGATGGTAGCTGTTTCGGTTGTTTTAATCATCAATTCTCTCCCACTCCCGCTTTGTTTTACATACATGAACATGAAAAGATAGCTAAATACTTCACGGAGCTCAAGTGTATGGACTGCCCGTTTACAACATGTTTTTTCGATTTAGAATACAAGAAACAAAAACAATCTACAAATACAAAAGAGATAGAAATAGACAGAAAGTTCAACACATATACATATAAAAATTATGAAAACTATAAAACAAATTGAACGAAATGATTGCTCCTTTATTTCACATAAACATATTATGTACTACGTTACAGGTGGATGTATGTTTAAATGCCCGTACTGTGACACTATAAACAATAACAGCCTAAACACTGATATCGATAACCAAAAAGTGATAGTCGATACCTTATTTAAATTGAATGAACCGTTCGAAATATATTTATATGGTGGAGAGCCTACAGAGTATATCTACATACATGAACTAATATCATATATCCTCACTAAACAAAGCAAGTATTTTTTAGGAATCGAATTACAAACCAATTTGAACGTTTCTCAGTCAGAGTTAGAGAAATTCTGCTCATATGAAAACTTTGTGATATCACCTAGCATACACCTAACGTTTCTAAAGAACGACGATACTCACACTCTATTAAATAAAATGATTTACATCAACACCACCGGAAAATTAAACAGGATTGACTTTATGTTAGAAAGGTGGAAATATGATGATCATATTATGATGATCGATTTACTTAAAGAGCATAAGCTACATGAAAAGGTTATATACGCTAAAAATTTTTATGAATTTAATGGTGATGATTCGTATACTGGTAGATTTAATAATTACAAATATGATAGTGTTCTTTCTGGAACTACTAATCAAGAGAGCTATTACCTGACATACGAAGACGGACAAAGAGAGCTCCGCACCTTAAATGATCTTGTCCCTGAACATATTAGCTTTAAAGGTTGGTATTGTGATGCGCGACGGTTTTTAATTTGGTTACATTATAGTGGTGACTGGTGGGAATGCAACGTAGCTTATAAGAAAAGGAAACCAAAGGGTAATTTGTTAGAGAATGAGAACCACTTTTTATCAACATGTAAATATCCTGTCAAGTGTAATATTGATAAGTGTGATAATTGTTTTTTTGTTAAAAAATGGAAGAGTGATGTGTAGTTTTATATTTACAAATATAAACATACGAGGGAATTATAAAACAGGAGTTAAATCTCGTTATAGAGGTCCGGAAACGACAAATACTGTTTATATAGATGATTATATGTTGAGTCATAATTTGCTAGACGTTTCAAATCACTTGATGATACAACCAATATATCAGGATGATATCGCGTTATTGTATAATGGAGAAATATACAGTCCGGGTGTGTTTAGGGGTAGGGATACTGAACAAATAATACCATTTTATGAGGAATTCGGGCCAATGTTTGTTAATGAAATTTCCGGAGAGTATGGAATATGTATATGTGACTTTAGAAACCGTACAGTGAATCTGTATACAGATATATTCGGAACTAAACCTATATATTATAGTATTGAATCTGGTAATATCGGTATATCTACATATGCTTCAGATTTAACACTGCTAGGCTTTAGGAATAATAAGCGAGTCGAACCATCGACATACATTAAGATAGATTTAGATACTCTCAAAATAATAGAAAAAAAAACTCACAGCGTCTTTACTATCATGGAAGATAAAACTTCATATGATACATGCGCTAGCGCGCTACAGAATGCTGTAAATTGTCGTGCTGATCAACCAGTAGCTGTAGGTATTAGTTCCGGATATGAATCCGGCTATTTATTACAGCAGACGGTAAACAATCCGCAACATAGATTTTATTATATTAAAAATGGATTAGAAGATAGCCAGGTAATGGATACTCGGTTCCAGCTTTGTGAAGAGAACGGTAATAAATGCACTGTTATCAATTATACTGACTTTGTATCAATTTACAATCAGATAGAGGATTTGCATCTTAAAAAGAGATGTGAAAATGGTGATGTATACTGTACTGCCACATCTGCTAAAATGCTCTCATCTATGATGAGAAAAATTAAAAATAATAATATGAAGATATTCTTATCTGGGCAAGGAGGTGATGAAATACTTTCAAACTATCACGGTCCTCACGATTTGCCATTTTTTGCTCATAATAATCTAAAAAATACATTTCCATGGGCGAATTTTTATGGAGGTTGCAACAGGTTAAATATAGATATGTGTGAATATGTTGGTGGTAGTCATGGAATAGAGTGTAGATATCCGTTTTTAGATAGACATTTTGTCCAAGAATTTCTGAATTTACATACTAAATTAAAAACAAGAAAGTATAAATCAGTACTTAATGAGATGTTGAAAATATCAGTTGCTAACAACAAGATACACCTATATAATAATAGTGATGAAGCGTGAACTGTTGGAATTTTCGTATGAAAACAAATTGACTCATGTACCATCCGCGCTTTCTATGCTAACGTATATTGATGTTTTGTTCACAAATGAGCATATCAAACCATATCGTGATAAGATTGTTTTAGGTAAACCGTTTGGTTCACAGGCTTATTATCTTGTATGGAAGAGGCTCGGTTATTTAAATGATATTGAAAGCTTATCTATAGGGGTAAAGCATAATGAGATTGACTTTGTAGAATACAGTGAAGAGACAATGGGAAATGCATTGGGTGTCGCTGCCGGAATTGCTATAGCTAATCCCAATCAAAAAGTATGGGTTAATTTGACTGATGCTACACTACAAATGGGAAGCACACTCGAAGCAATACAATACATCGGTCACAATAACATAAAAAATATTATTGTAGCTATAGATAATAACAATTGTCAGGTCACCGGAGCAACTTCTGATATCCTATCAACTCAACCGGTGATTGATTTCTTTTTTAATAACAAGTGGGATGTCATTCAATGCAATGGTCATGATGCATCTGCGATAAATGATATGTTTCCGGTAACACTATCAGCACCAACTGCTACTGTGTATAATACTATCAAGGGATATGGTGTTGGTTATATGCAAAGCGATCCGGTAAAATGGCACTATAAACCTATGGAGGAGCCCTACTAGTGAGACTAAATATAGCAGGGGCGTTCAGCAAGAGCAAGGAGCTTAGGTTATATATAACACTCAATAAAGATTTGTTGAATCATTTCGATGTTACTGTGTATGATGGCGTTAATTGCTGCCCATGGAATGGCGGGAGAATCAACAGAGACATTAACTATGACGATAATATGATAGAATTTTATTATCGTCATAATATTGATATTGCATTGACATTTACAAATCCTGTTATAGACGTGACGGATCGAGTAGGTAACGAGCTGCTTAAAAGGTTTCATAAAAATGGTAACATAATTATATCTGTCAATGAGGAATTGAGAGATTATGTAAAGAAACACTACCCATTATATAAGCACACTAGATCAATCACCGCCTTCAGCCCTATATCGGTACCTATGTCGGATGATGATTTCAATAATTATAAAGATTTAGAAAGTTATTATGATTATATAGTACCCAGATGTGAGCATGCGTTTGATGAAAGATTTGTTCAATTAGATCAATCCAAATATGAAATTATGTTAAATGATACATGTATTTATAATTGCCCGTATTATGGTGAACACTTTCGTAAGATTGCAGAGCAGAACAGGCTCTATAATAAACCCTGGAAAGAGGGTGATTATGATGAAATGTATAGTATTGAGGAGTGTTGGATATCGGACAGATCTTCATACAAGAAGCCAGAAGTGTTTAATCCGGATGTTGGGGACGATAAAACAATAAAAAAGTATGGTGATAATTACGGAATGGATTTAAAAACAAGCCAAATCAAACGATTGATAAAACAAGGTGTCACAAATTTCAAACTCTCCGGAAGAGAGATGAGTTTTGAAGAATTTAATACTGAGCTTAATTATTATTTCAAGGATATATATGAATAAAGACACAACTATATCAGTAACAGGAGCCGGTACAGCTGGTTGCTTCACTGCGTTGTATCTGGCTAAAAATTACCCGGATAACCAAATCGTGTGGGTAGTAGAATCACTCACAAACAACATAGGTGTAGGTGAAGCAACTGTCCCGATAGTGCAAGATTTCTTGACCGACCTAGGATATAACGCAGAATACATTCTGAGTAAGTGTAACGGTAGCTTGAAACTAGGTATACACTTTAAGAACTTTAGCGATCATGACTTCTGGCATCCGTTTGGTAACAACAAGCAAGAGCAGAATGACATATTATACATGTCACGTAAAAATAAAATACCAGACAACATATTTGACTATGACGATATCGCGACCCATTTTGATGTGAGTGTGTTGATAAGAGACTTCTATCAAAAGCTCTCTAGTATGAACAATGTTACGATTGTGGATACTTACCAGGAATGTGACGTGAATGTATTGTGCACTGGATTCGATAAGATATCAACTGATAACTTTGTACCAGCTGACAAGTTACTCAACACACAGGCGTATGTACATCGTAGCGAGTATGTTGATATACAAGATAAAGTGCCTTATTCTGTGTGTATAGGAGCCGAGCGAGGTTGGATCTGGCAACTGTCGTTAGGTGACACTGTGACGCACGGATACGTGAACGATGGAAAAGAAGGCTGTCGGGATGAGTTTCTAGATTTTCTGAGTGAACAAAACATCAAGCTCGATCCAGACAGCATAAGAAAAATACAATTCAATTGCGGGCGAAAGAAAGTGCATCTGACACGCGACAAACATGTACAATGTCATATCGGTTTGTCTAGCCGTTTTCTTGAACCGTTGGAAAGCACCGGGATGTATTTTATCGTGCATTCAATATTGACTCTCGGTAGATATCTAAACGGCGAGATTGATGAGAGTCAATATAATGACACGATCAATAGTGATTATGATACAGTGTATAATTTCATTATAGCGCATTATACTGGTTCTAGTAATCCGAATGACTACTGGACCGAATGCAAGACTAAAACGTACGAGAAAACTACCAATAATCTGTTTCCGGATTCAAGCTGGGACTACGTGCTTAACGGATTACTTCAAGGTACAGGCGTGACTGTGCCAGTGAAGAACTTTAAATCTTTATCCACTGGCATGCCATATGCTGAGTGGAGCAAACAATACATGCCATGCGTAACAGTCTAGATATATTTCTAAGCAAATACAACAACCCGGATCTATATTTCTTACATGCCGATATGTGGGGGTTTGAGAAATTTAAGACCAAATACCCTGAAAGGTGTTTAAATTTCGGTATACAGGAAACAAACATGATGAATGTAGCCGGTGGACTAGCAAGCCAAGGTAAGATTGTTATTATATATGGTGTCGCAGGGTTTGTATATCAGCGCGGTTATGAGCAACTAAAATTTAGTGTAGTTAATTATGGTAAAAGTGTTACGCTAGTCAATGCAGGTCATAACGGTTGTTATAACCGCTGTGGTATTGGTCATCTACCGGATGATGATTATAAGTTGATGAACGCTCTAAACGTGAAATGTTATGAACCCACCGGCCGGAAAGATTTTATACGGTGTTTATCAGAATCAATCCGATCGAGAAAAACTAACTTTATTAGATTAGGTTGGGATAACTGTGATTGGTGATGCTTATTAATAATAAACAGGTGACATCAGCTGGAATTTTGCTTAAAGACACAGAAAAACACGTCACATGTCCTCATTCTAGTTGTGAGTGTACAAGCTTTTGGGATTATATAAAATATGACAACACTAATAACAGGAGCTAAAGGATATCTTGCGTCTAATATTAAGAAAAGATTACCGGGTGACGTAGTAGAATATTTCGGTGATGTGAGAACTTTTCGTGATTATACCGGTATAAATAAGATCATACATTTTGCTAGCCCTAGTGAGAGGGCTGAGTTTTGTGATACTGAAAAAACAGTAACAACAATTATAAACGGTACACTTAACATGATTGATCTAGCAAATAAAAATAATGCCAAATTAATTTTTGCTAGTACGATGGGTGTTTATGAAGCAAGTGTTGATGATGCGTACGCGTCATGTAAGCTAGCGGCAGAATTTATGATTCAAAATAGCTGTAATAGCTATGGCATATTAAGAATTCCGAGAGTGTATAGTCCATGTCGTAACAAAGGTCTCATGAAACAACTTAAGAGTGGTTCAGTAAATGAAAATGACAAGAGTAAGAAAATACAGTTTATAACATTAGAGCAATTCCTAGATCAAACTATAAATGTGATAGAAAGTATTAATGATATATATGAATACAATCAGACTATAGAGAGAACAATTGGAGAAATAGAGACGTGGATTACGCATCCGGATACATATATATTATAATATAATGGATAACAAGGCTAAAACTATCGAGTGGTGTGATCTAACTGACATTAATTGTTTTAATATATTTGTAAATATAATGATTGCAGAGCTCAAGGTGTTTCATTTCTCTAACACTGAAGATGACCAGGTTGTAAAGACAGTAAGTACAATATTAGATAGTTTATCTGAAAATACTAAGCACCATCTGGGTAAACATCTGCGTATGCTAGTTACTACATACGCAGATACTAGCGCTGAACATACAGTCCCCGCTAATAACGAAACAATAATACCGGAGTTTTTACTATATACAAAAGATAACAAGTATGTTGTAATGTCAACTACTGAAAAAGGTTATATTAGACACATGGTACATGCCCTCTGTAACAATATTGTTTTGATACTTATGTTTGTTTCGAGTAGCATGCACAGTATAATACCTAACATCCAACCGTTTTGGTGTGTTGAGAGGCTTATACAAATATTCATAAATATGAGAATGCACACACCGGAAGATACATTGTATAATTGTTACAGTAAAGTTGTTGATAATATGATCAAATCTAGAAGCGACACCACAAACGATGGTAGAAGGGATTTAGATTTTTCGATTTTACAGAGCCTAGTTAAGGAAAAAGATATATTAGAGAAGATATTCCCGGAAAAGAAAATCAACGGCTTTAGTAAAATATTAGACAAAGTTAGAGATTTTTATAATATTAATAAAATCCGGAATAGCTCATGAGTACGAAATTACACAAAAGAAAAGTATTAGAGAGATTAAGCAATGGATAGAAAAATAGTAGTTACAGGTGGAGGTGGGTTTATTGGTTCACATTTGGTTGAAATGCATACCGGGTGTCGAGACCATGTCACTATTATTGACAATTTCAGCACCGGAGAAAAATTCATCGAAGGTTACAATCGTACCGTGTTGCCATTTGATTTGAGTATACAGCAGGACATGAGCATGATCGAAGCCGCGCTGAGTGATGCTGATCTTGTGTATCATATGGCTGGTTCGGTTGGTGTTAAATATGTAGACCAAGACCCGTGCGGAACGCTGCGTAATTCATTCAATATAAACAACAACATGTTTCCGTTGCTCGAAAAATATAACAATCGTGTCATATTTGCTAGTACCAGTGAAGTTTACGGTGATACAGAAGAAGCTAGAGAAACAGACACACTTAAGATAGGTTCACCAGACACCCTACGCTGGGGATACGCCTGTGCCAAACTCATGTCAGAGTTTCTACTCAAAACATATACATTTCCTCACACGATCGTGAGATTTTTTAATGTTACAGGTAAAGGACAACTGAGTAAATATGGCATGGTGTTACCAACATTTGTGGGGCTGGCCAAACAAG
>Ga0055584_100004652_pt1 | contig 13431 bp, 13 predicted proteins | sample OSDHelmetaG_FD_58716 | JGI IMG/M metagenome (GOLD analysis project Ga0055584, IMG submission 58716) | Pelagic marine sediment microbial communities from the LTER site Helgoland, North Sea, for post-phytoplankton bloom and carbon turnover... | ecosystem: Environmental > Aquatic > Marine >... | reverse complement strand
ATCGTACAGCCGATTACTATCGCAAGCCTCAACTAACTCCAATGGCGATTCAGGAATTCCAGTAAATTTCTTTAAAAATCCCCATTGAAATCCAAAAATACCATAAATTCTTTTAGCCCCAAGATCCCTTTTCCATTCTTTGCAGTAAGGGATTGGAGCTCGAGAAGTATATAGAATATCTCCTTTTATATTATGAATAATTTTTAGCGTATTAGGGTCATAAAACTGCTCTTCATCAATAATTGGCATAGACAAAACAACACCTTTTACGTCATGCTCATCGAGCATTGGTTGAATAGTTGCAGCAATCATATCTGGTCTTAGCATAGGCTCATCAGCCTGAACATTCAATACTATGTCATCCTCACTTATTTCAAAATCTATGTTTTCAATCGCTTCTGCCACTCTATCTAATGCACGAATATGCTTATTTGATGTCATAACACATGGTATTTTCTTTGAGTCAGCAAAATCTTTTATTTCAACATCACAAGTAGCTACTAAAAGTTTATCCCAATTTCCATACATTTTTGCTCTATGCCAAACATGTTCCATCATAGGCATACCTGCAATATTAAATAGTGGCTTCCCTGGAAACCTTCCAGAACCCATTCGGGCAGGAATTACACCAATAATTTTTCTCATCTTACTGTCCTATATAAATTCGATATCTGATTATTTACTTGACCTAAACGGGACGACTCTCCTTCTTCATCAACTTTCTGCCAATCACTCTTTTCATCTGATCGATAAAATGCATGTAATAATTGAATCGACTGCAAACAATCTTGCTGACTAACTGAATATAATGACCCCTTAGAAACTGAAGAATAAATATCTTCATATAATAACTTATGTCCATCTCCATAAACACAATCAGAAAAATCTTCACTATATTCTTCACAATCTTCAGGCTTTGGAGTGAAGATTTGTAGTTCATTGACTGCTATACCCCCTATTTGAGCAAGGCCTTCTGAGCCAACTATAGAAATAGACGCTTCAAAATCATCAGGTCTAGCAGATGTTGTAACCTCGAGACTACCAACTGCATTATTTTCATATTTAAAACTAGAAACAACTGTATCTTCAACTTCTATATCAGCGCCTAAAGTTCTCATAGTAGCATTCACTTGACTTACTTCACCACCCAAATATCTTAATAAATCAACATGGTGGATTCCTTGATTTGTTAATGCACCTCCATCATGAGATAGGGTGCCTCTCCATGGAGCCATATCATAATATCGTTGCGGTCGGCACCAACGCACTCGAACACCAATTACTCTAATATCACCTAATTCACCATTTATTAGTGCTTTCTTTACACGCTGAACAGCGTGATTATGTCTATTTTGAAAAATCGGGAAAATTTTTAAACCTAGCTTTTCAGCAACAGAATAAGCCTCATTCAATTGCGATGGCTTCATAAATGTTGGCTTTTCTACAATAATGTTCTTATTGTATTTTTTTAACACATCAATGCTATGCTCGAAATGCATTCCCGAAGGCGTAATGATTGCAACTATATCAATATCACTTACTTCTTCAAACATTTTATGATAACTTGAATATGCCGGAACTTTAAATTCATCTTGATATACTCTGGCTTTTTCAATTTCTAAATCACAAACTGCCGCTAACTCCAAACCTGGAGTGTTGATAATTGCACGACAATTATGTCCTGCAATTCTTCCACAACCAATTACTGCAACTTTAAACATTTTCATTATGATTAAGCTCCACTTTTTACTGCATTAGTTATAGATTCAATGATTGGCTTAAACCTTTCTTTAGTTGTTGTTGAAAATCTGCTATATCCTTCCAAACAAGGATTAGTGAAATCTTTACGATAATAAACTTTACCTTCTAGATTTTTATGAATTTCATCTGCATATTTTCCAAATCTTACATGTACAAAATTTCCATAGCTCTCATATGACGAGAGTCCTAGATCATTCATAGAATCCTGAAAATATTTTTTGCCAGCATTAATCCTATTAACTGATTGCAACATATCTTTTTCATGATCTAAAAGAGCTTCAATTGCTTTTGCAGAAACATTTCCTATTTCATACATTGGTCTTTGCTTGTGAAGCATAGCTGTTAACTCCTTATTTGCTAAAGTATATCCCACTCTTAAGCCTGCAGCTCCCCAGGCCTTACTAAAGCTTCTCACAACTACCAAATTTTTATACTCGTCAATCCATGGTGCAGAGGTTTCTATATACAAAGGGTGATAAGCTTCATCTATAAGCATTAATGCTCCAATATCAGAAGCTGCATCAACAATTTTTCTAAGGTCTAAATAAGAAAAAACTGTGCCGGTAGGGCTATCTGGGTTTGGCAAACAAACCATTTTAGGTCTAATTTGCTTAATAGTTTTCACAACTCTTTCAACTTTGAGTATTGGACCATTTTCAGACTTCTCATAATCCAACCAAGTGACTTTAGCACCATAAACTTTTGAATAAACTTCATACATTGCAAAACTAGGACGCGATAATATAATACTATCGCCTGACTGAATACAAGACTCAAAACAAGCACGAATTGCTCCATCTGATCCTGCAGTCAGTAAGACATTCTCTGGCAAAACATTAGAAAATTTTGCTACTTTACCGTACAGAAGATCAAGCTCTGGATAGGTAAAAACAGCTTCTTTTTGAATTTTTGATAAAGATTGCATTACTATCCTATTCATCTTAGGGTCTGCACACTCGTTCTTATCTAACCATAACCTATCAAGAAATCTATGCTCCTGATTTGCCCAATTTGGACGTGTTAAATTTCTATTCAAAAACTCTTTTCTTAACATGATTGGTAATTTAGACATAAAAATCTTTAAACTCTATATTTATTAATCACAAACAAGTTTCAGCATAAATATTTTCTAGAGTTTTCATTACTCTATGCTTTGCTTTTCCATCTGCCGGAGCATTATTTGTTATTAATTGCAACTCTAATACCTGTGCTTCTGTCAATAATTCAAATCCATTCAAAATAATTTCAACCATCTGCTTTAACTGAATGAAAGAATACGCATATACATTGCAGTTATTATATTTAAAATACTCACTTGCGAAATGGTGTGTTGAGTTTGGAAAATAATCATAGAATATAACTCTTTTTCCTAGAGCCATAGATTCGTCTCCAATCGATGTATATTTTGCTATCACCAAATCAGAACTACTCGCAAGCTCATACTGCCTATTTAGCCGAGAATAGTCCTCATCTATCCAAATATTTGAAATTGCATTAACCTTATTTAAAATTTCTTTGAAAAAGGGGATTTTAATCCAGTTTGCATTTTTACCTCTAATTATAATATCAGCCTCTGGAAACTCTAGTGCAAGATTGCATAGATCCTTATAAAAAATGATATTTTGCCTCCAATGGCCACAAACTCTTAACCTATTAACATCAAAATCAGGACTAGATTCATAATCAAATGCAACAATAGTAAACCTGTCATTTTTAATGGTTATATTTTTTTTATAATCTATTAATATATCTGATCTGATCTGACCACAAGGAATACAATTATTTACAAATTTATCATTTGATTTTTTTATTGTTTCCATAATTAGTTGACTATTGCATAAATAAGTATCTATTGAAAAAGAAAAATGAGAGAAAAATGTTGGCATGAATCTTTCTTGTGTTGCAATTGTTCTAATTTTTAAGGACTCAAATGCTAAAGAAAGAATTTTTGGAAACAGAATATCATAACCAATTAATACTAATTTAGCATTAAAATTTTTCTTTATTAAATCTTTTGTAGATAGGAATTTTATTGAGCTAATTAGATTAAAACAAAATAAAGTGAAATCTTTTCGCATTAAAAAAATTGCATTCTTTAGTCCTATTTCACTCACTATACTAATCAAATATTTAAATGACTTTCCCATTTCTATCTTAGGAAGCATTATGGTTTTTATATCTTTTTCTTTATAGTATTTTAGTTGATCCTTGGTAATAGTTATATTTTCAAATTCGATGTGAAGAATATTTGAAGGATAAAAAACTGAATTAACATCCTTGCTATAAAAGCTATCCTTTAAAAATAAATCGCCATAAAAAATAGTTTGATGTGGAAAATATAAAATATCATAATTAAAAGTATTGACATCACCACTAAAAATGGATGAATTGATAGAATTTATTTTGTTTGATTTCGAAGATATTGCTCTATAAATAAATGTTTTTATTTTCTGACAAAGTACTATAAAAACCCTTAGCAATAAATTTTTTATTATAAAAAAATTAGTGGATAAAACTGGGGAAACTTTTATTGATTTAGATCTATTTTTTAAAAAAAGTGCCTTAACTCTGCAAATGTCGCCCAGTAAATAAATATTAGGGTTGTTTTCTTTGTGATTTACAAAATAGCCTTCGATCCAAATATAAATATCATTTAAATTAGCACACCTATCAATTACATATTCTTTAACTAGCAATTTATGTTTTTTTTGGGAATCTTTTACATTAGTATAAAATTGAATAAATTTATTTGATAATTCACTATCTAAAATCTGACTTGTGACCTCATCTATAGCATCACCATTTTTTCCTCCATAATAATCAAAGCCAATATCAATACAATCTTCAAAGTTACACAATCGTAATGATAGAAAATTTAATATTCGCAATTTAGCTATTTTTTTTGAAAATTTATAAATATAGATATCAAATTTAAAAAATTTAAAAAATATCACTATAAAAAGATTAAAAATAGTTAATCGCTCAACTACTAAAATGTTTGTCATTATCTAGTTGGTTTGTAAGATTATTGAATTATTCTTAGTAGCATAAAGCCTTCAGCTAAATCACAGCCAACCATGCTGCCTCTATACTGTGCTAAATTTTTTAAACTTTTAAGAGATCGGGGGTGGGGCCACTCTCGCATTTCTGATTGGTAGCAATCTAATGCTTTAATTTTCAAATCAACAGTTTTAAATATATCTTCAAACCAATTGGGTTGAAATACAAAATTTGACCCAGGCGGTTGCCATTCTGTGCTTGACATTATTTCAAATGCTAATAAAAGACGAACTGAATGCCCTGGCTGTGGCCTGCAAGCTGTCACAACAGCCTCATGAGTAATCCTATGATCAATATTTACGTCTCCACAATGATGCGTAACCACAGTATCAGGCTTTAATCTTATGATTTCCTCTTCAATCGACTTGATAATATCTAATCTATCTAATGAATCCATACGATTATCGGGAAAATCTAATAATTTAACAGAAGTCACACCAAGAATTTTTCCAGCACTATGTGCTGACTTTTGTAATAGTGACAACTCCTCGCTCTTAACTTTTATATCTCTAATTGAGTTTCGTGAAGTTGCACCTTCAGCCATAATAAGTATATGAACTATATGGCCTAATGCAGTCCACTTTGCTATCGATCCACCACATCCTAATACCTCATCATCGGGATGCGCCACCACTACAAGAATAGTCTTGCCTATTTCTTTTTTGCTACTATGTTCCATGACGAAAACTGATGATTATTTTTTGGCTCATATGTATTTATTATTTTTTCCTCAAGTGAGATTATATCAAAACTGGAAAATAGTTCACAGAGATGAATTTCATCAGAAAAGTGGACATTGCCCACATTCTCAAATTGACCAGATTCTATAAAATTACGAGTATAAGCATCTCCACCTTCTTCACCTAATCCAAAATCTGAATGCTTAGTTGAAAACCAGTCAATGCCTAAGTAATATCCGCCAGGTTTTAAAGCTTCATAACTATTTTTTAATACGCTCACTATAGATAATTCATTATTATGAGTAACTGAAGCCCTATCAATAACTATGTCAACCTTAGGTAATTTTATAAAACATTCCTTTTTAGTAAAATCTCCAATCATAATTCTTTGCTTTAATGCTGGAAACTTATTATGCAATTTTTTAACTACTGATTCACTTCCATCTACACCATAATAATCCATGTTCAGTGATTCAATAAAGGGGATATTCGGCCCATTACCAGAGCCCAACTCTAATACCACTCCATTATTACTAATGGCAGTATCACAGTGTTTATAAATCAGTGAAACTAAGTCAGACCAGGGCCAAGATGTTAACTGTAGATCTTTATCATAAAGCTCGTTCCATTCATTTGAAAAGCTCATCAAAAAATCCTAATTTATAATTGTATGAATGATATGTTAGGCTCGAAAGGAAAAGATTCAATTTTGTGATCAATAATATTTAAACTTTCTAGCATTGCGATTGTTTCACCAGGCCAATCTTTATTATTAATTTCATCAAAAGCTATAATAGAGCCTTTACCCATCCTTGGTAAAAAATAATTAAGTGCTGTTTTAGTTGGTTCATAAATATCAAAATCAAGATACAATAGAGAAACTAAAAGATGCTTATTGTCTTCTAAATATTGAGGAATAGTAATATTTGCATCACCTTTTATTAATTCAATTTTATCTATGTTATTTAAAAACCTATTTTCGTTATACTCTGAAATGCATTCAGTCAATTCTGAATAAACATCATAATCTTCAGCAAACATTCCAGTTTTTACTTTAGTATTTTCTTTATCAATTTCTGCAACAGATGGGAAGCCTTCGAAGGTATCAAAACCTATAATCTTTCTATGATAGTTATATGGTTCCAATATGCTAGAGATTTTAGCCCAAGCCATAACTCCACCTCCATTATGAACACCGCATTCTATGACACTGCCCTTAACATCTAACTGTCTTTTAAATAACTCATGCTGGACCATGAATCTAGCCAAAGTTTGTCTTCTAACGTACTTGGTAAAATTTGCTAATTTTTTATCATCAGAACACTCAGATTTTGTAAACATTTTTTTTCCTAAATTATTAAATTTTTTTCTACTATAACTCTCTTTACATCCTTATTATCGTAATTCATTATCAAGTCTAATACTGATAAGTGTGAAACAAATCCCTTTTTATTTCGATGTTGCTTGTAAATAGGATGATTATACTCTTGAAAGATTAAATCAATATTTGCATCATCAAATGATGCCTTATCTGCATAATTCTTACCCTCCCCTCCAAAAATATATGAGGAGGCACCTAATTTTTGGCACATATCTAAAACCAAATCGCTTTTATGTCCTTTAAATTCAAAATTACTTGCCATTACGACTGGGATATTGTGATCTAACAACTTAAAAATATATTTGTAAAAGTGAATATTTAAATCTACTAATTTATTCCAGCGTTGAATAAGGTACATATCCTCTAAAAATGACTTATGATTTTCAAAAAAAGGATGATTTTTATAATTTAAAAATATTGACTTAAATTGTTTTTCTGCCCAATTAGTTTCGTTATTGACTTCAATATCTCCAATAGTTTTATCAAAATGTTTTTGTGATTTTGTTGGAACACTCAGCATTAGCTCACCGTTGTGAGTATAGATTTTATTTCTGTTATCCCATTCTTTTTTTTGATACTGTGCAATATCAAAAAAACAGAACATGTCAGCTAATAAAATTTTATGAAATGTGCCAAGCCAAGGCAGATAGGTAGGTTGGTGAGCAGTTAAAATCATTGTATCGATTCACCTACTTGATTTATAATAGATTCCACCTCTTTATTGGTTAACAATGGGTAGATTGGCAACGAAAGTGTTGTTTGAGTTAAATTATAGGCATTTTTAAAATTGTCAACACCACCTAATAACTCCCAATCCTCTATAGGAATTATTGTTTTTATACTTTGTTTTAATAATTGATCTTTAACTCTAGCAGGATCATTAATTTTTATTACAGCACGATAATACACAGATGAGTTATTTTCACTTGATATTAAATCCAAGCCGGACTCTTTATATAATGCGAATATTTCTTTTCTTCTTTCTAAAAAACTAGGTAATTTTCTTAACTGCACCCTACCAATAGATGCCTGAATATCTGTCATCTGAAAATTAAATCTTTCATTTTTATCCCTTCTATAATCAAATTCACGATAATCTCTGACTTTATCAACTAAGTTTTTATCTTTAGAAACAAACATACCGCCCTGGCCACCAGATGTTATTAGTTTTGTTGCATAAAAAGAAAATATACCAGCTTTACCAATTAGTCCTGTTTTTTTATTGCCTATCGAAGCCCCTAATGATTGTGCGCAATCTTCAATAATATCTATATTATTAATATTTTGAATTTGATTCGGCAAGCCAAACATATGAGGAATAATAGCTAAATCAGCATTACTTTTTTTAAGTTGATTTAAACTGATATTGGGACTATCTATTGCATTATCTAATAGTAACTCATTTGCTTGAACCATTGCCACAGCATTGCGTAATGATGAGCAAACATAAACAGGCATAGCAATAGATTTATGTTTGGCCTTTAAAGACCAAAGCGCCATAAATAAAGCTGACGTTCCACTAGATAAAGCAACTGCATGTTGCTCTGGTAGTCCTAAAAAATCACTGAATTCATTTTCAAACTTTTCAACTTCTTTGCCTTGAGCAATATAACCAGAATCTAGTACTTTGGAAACTGCCTGTTGTTCTTGTTTTCCTAAAGTAATTTTGTTATGTTCTATCATTATTTATAGTAACCTTTCTTAATAACCATCGGGTTACCAACAACCAAGGAGTAATCTGGTATGTTTACACCTTCAACAATTGTCCCCGCGCCAATAACGCAAAAATTACCAATATTAGCCCCGCCTTTTACAACACTATGTGAACCTATAAAAACATTTTTACCAATAACAATATCTTTTCTTTCTATTTCATCCAATAGACCAACACATTTCTTATGAGAGTCTGCAGCATTTATAGTAACAAATGAAGCAATGTCACAATTATCGCCAATAGTAACGCTGACGTGATTGGCATTTATTTCAGAGAATCCAGCAATAACTACATTTTTGCCAATTTTGGGATTGCCGTTTATCCACACTAGAGGGTGATAAGGATTAGCTTTAAAAGTGGTAAACTTTGTAAATATTTTTTGAACTATTTTATTTAACATTTTTTAATTCTAATAAATTCCCTTCAATTAAGTCTTGTGAAGCAAAAGAACCAAGAATGTCTTTCATGAGAGTTGGTGCCAATCCATTTCCTGCCCGTCTTAGCCCAATATTTTTTTCAGTTAGTTTGTCCCCTTTCTTGGTATCTTTTAAAATAACAATGCTTCGTCTTGCAAGTTTTCTCATTTCTAATTCTTTCAAAGTTGGCTTGACTATATAATCACCCATCATCTCATAAGATTGATGAATTGAATCAACCCAAACTTTCAAACTTTCTGGGTCCTCTGAAAACCAATGATCAGGTCCAGCTAAATTGTTATCTAAGGTAAAGTGTTTTTCAAAAAAAACAGCGCCAAAACCCACTGCTAAAGATGAAGCTAAACTGCCTTTTGTATGATCAGAAAATCCCAGAACCAAATCAGGAAAAGTACTCGCTAACGTTTTAAGTTTTAATAAATTCACATCTGGTGGTGGAGTTGGATACTGTGAAGTGCAAAGCAATAAAATTGTTGGATATCCCTCAAAAGTACCAATAGTGTTAAGTGCTTGTCGAACTTCTTCTAAATCCGCCATACCACATGAAACAATCATTGGCAATTTTGTTGTTGAATAGTCTTCCAACAATGGTAAATTTGTAAAATCATCAGAACCCACTTTAATGGCCGGTAACTCTAATTCTAATAAAAGATCTAAATCAGAACGATTTTGTGGTGTAGACAGAAATAATATATTTTCATCATCACATTTTTGTTTAATTTTTAACCATTCATCATAATTAAACTCATAGCGTTTGAACATTTCAAACATAGATTCTGTTATTTTTTGACCTTGAGATTGATAAGTAAACATTTGGCTTTTATCACCACAAAATTCTTCTGCTTTAAAAGTTTGAAACTTAACTGCATCAACACCTGACTGCTTTGCAACTTCAATCATTTCTAGTGCTTTAGTCAATTCTCCATTATGGTTGATTCCTGCTTCCGCAACAATAAATGGCTTTCCATAATTAGTTAATTTTTGACTGTTTATTTCAATCATATTTTTATTCGCTTAATACCCATCCCATCACATATAACCTGTGCATTGTGAGACATTGACTGCCAAAAGTCTAAATTATTTAAAATATTTTGCAAGTTTAGTTTGAAGTCATCAACAATTTTAACAGCGCCAAGCTGCTCTAAGTTTTCTGCTATTTTTCTTTGATTTTCTGCCAAAACATATAATAATGTCGGAAGACCCATACAGCACCTCTCCCAAGAGGTAGAGCCTCCAGCCCCAATCGCTAAATCAGCATCATACATTAACCCTGACATATTATCAGTATCAATAAAAACCTTAACATTTGCTTTATCTTTAACATAACTTAAAATCATTTTATTATGTGGAGAAGAGCCTCCTAAAACCACCAGAATATTTAAATTATTAGGAATTTCCTGCAAAATTTCATACGTTTTATTTGAATTATCACATCCACCCATAGCAATCAGAATGTTATTAATTTCCTTCGTATTTTTTCTTTTTATTAATGCCTTTTTTCTCAGATTTGAAAACTCTGGCCTTAATAAAGCATAATTACAACTCAATAACAGTTCACAATCATTTTGAACTTTTTCTTCATAATCTTCTGGCCGAATACCTAAATTTTGATTTAACAATACATCACAATCAAATTGCCTATCTACTAAATCATCTATTACCATAATTTTTTTTGTATATGGTCTTAATTGCTTATGCCATTTTTCATCTAAAGCATAACTATCAACAATTAATAAATCTGTATTTTTAGGAATAACTGAAATAGTTTTTTCCGCATCTTGTTCTTGAGTTGCCCCCAACCAATTTAGATATAAGACTTCTGATTGAAAATTATTATTTTGTGGTAATGCCAATACAGGGTAATTAATTAATAAGTTCAGATTGCCGGGTAAGTCTCTACAAATAAAATAAATTTCATGATTTTGCTCTTTGAATTCATTAGCAAGAGTCAAACAACGCATTAAATGACCTGTCCCCATTTGTAAAGATGAGTCAACACGAAAAATAACCCTCATGATAAAAGTTCAGCTTTTTGCAAGACCTTATGCATTGCTTCTGCTCGAACCCAGTCCTCCATAGTATCAATATCTTGAACTAAGTACCTTGGAAGAACAAAAGGAGTGGCTCTCTCAGAAAATAGTGGGGATCCATCTTTGAATGCTTTAGCTTTACCCCAATAAAACTGGCCAGCATCATGGTATGATTCTTCTAAGTCTTGAGATCGCGTATCAAAGTGCTCGGGATTAAACATCTCTACTTTATCACCATGTGCAATTCTTATTGCTCTTTGTATTGGAAAGGCAAAGCTTGTTATACTAAAACAATAATCAGCACTTGTTTTTTGAAAGTGTCTAAACGACTTAGATAATATTTTTGGATTTATAAAGGGTGCGGTTGCATACAAACAACAAACATTTTCGATATGATTGTTGTTTTTTTCCATCCACTCAATAGTATGATTTATAACTGGAATAGTTCCAGCATAGTCATCAGACAAATTTGCAGGCCTAACAAATGGAACTTGGGCTCCATAATTTTTAGCAACTTCTGAAATTTCATCATCATCAGTGGATACAATTACCTTATTAAAGCAATGACTCTTAAGGGCAGCTTCAATGGAATAAGCAATAATAGGTTTACCATTAAATTCCTTAATGTTTTTCCTTGGAATACGTTTACTTCCAGCTCTTGCAGGTATTACACATATATTCATTTTATTAACTTTCTTAATATAGTAACAACTGTGTCCTGCTGTTCAATTGTCATAGAATGGAATAATGGAATACTTATTGCTCTATTATAGTAAGCTTCTGAATTCGGAAAATCACCTTCCTTAAATCCAAACTGACGGTAATATGGCTGCGTATGAATAGGAATATAGTGAACATTTACCCCAACATCATTTTCTCTAAGCAAGTTGAAAATTTGCTCACGATTTTTACTAACTTTATTTAAATCTATTTGAATAGGATACAAATGAAATGAAGAATAATTATCCTTATCTTGATAAGGTCGTATAACTGGCAAATCATTTAATAGCAAATCATATCTTTCTTGAATAATGTGGCGCTTTTTTACAAATTCATCAAGCCTAAGCATTTGACTTATTCCGAGTGCAGCCTGCATTTCAGTCATACGATAATTGAATCCCAAGCCAACTTGTTGATAATACCATGCACCACCAGCCTCTCTTGTCATTAAACTCTTATCACGTGAAATTCCATGACTACGCAAAAGACGCATTTTTTCAGCAAGTTCTTTTGAATTAGTAGTTGCAAAACCACCTTCTGCTGTTGTAATAATTTTAACTGGATGAAAACTAAAAATAGTAATATCAGAATATTGACAACCTCCAACCAGTTTATCTAGGTATCGACCTCCAATTGCATGCGAAGCATCCTCAATAATGAAGAATCCATACTCTTGACTAAGAGAATGAATTTTTTTCATATTGCAAGATTGTCCAGCAAAGTGAACTGGTACAACAATTTTTGGAAGTCTATCTTCTTGTCTTGCTTGAATCAATTTCTTTTCTAACTCATTTGCAGATAAATTATATGTTTTCATATCAATATCTACAAAATCAATGTTTGCACCGCAATATAAAGCACAATTTGAGGAGGCAACAAAGGAATTCGGACTAGTCCAAAGCCAATCACCCTCTCCAAGCCCTAAGGATAGGCAAGCAATGTGTAAAGCCGAAGTAGCGCTATTGACTGCTACTCCATGATCTACTCCACAATATTCAACAATTGTTTTTTCAAATAAAGGAACTTGTGGACCCTGAGTTAGAAAACTGGACTGTAAAACATCCACAACTGCGCTAATGTCAGCTTGGTTAATATCTTGCTTGCCGTACGGAATCACCGACTAAGAAAAATCCACATTATCAACCATTTGTATAAACTCATTATGAGGAAGCCATTGGGTATTGGTTCCAGAATTATATTCATAACCCTGCTCAACTCTACTACCCACTTCTTTGAGAGGGTTTTTCATAAAGTCAACTTCGTGATTAAATTGTATTGAAGGACAAATTACATAATGATCATCAAACTCTATTGTTAAGTGACTATCATCTGAAGGACACATAGTTTCATGAAGCTTTTCACCTGGTCTAATTCCAACAACCTTATGACTCAAACTTGGTGCCATTGCCTTTGCAAGCTCAGTCACATACATAGACGGGATTTTAGGAATAAAGATTTCACCACCCTGCATCCTCTCAAAATCTTTTAAAACAAACTCAACACCTTCACGCAAAGTAATCATAAAGCGTGTCATATCAACATGGGTTATTGGCAATTCAGAAGCACCTTCGGCAATTAATTTCTGAAAAAATGGAACCACGGAACCTCGAGACCCTACAACATTGCCATAACGAACTACTGAAAATCGAAC
>Ga0055584_100004651_pt1 | contig 13431 bp, 9 predicted proteins | sample OSDHelmetaG_FD_58716 | JGI IMG/M metagenome (GOLD analysis project Ga0055584, IMG submission 58716) | Pelagic marine sediment microbial communities from the LTER site Helgoland, North Sea, for post-phytoplankton bloom and carbon turnover... | ecosystem: Environmental > Aquatic > Marine >... | reverse complement strand
AGATCAGCCCGTTTCCGAAGCGCTTGCCGCGATTGCAGAAGCTGCTGCCGCCGGCCGCGATGCCAGCGAAGCAATGATCGCGACAATGGGACGCGCCAAGACTCTCGGCGAAAAGTCCATCGGTAAGCCCGACGCCGGCGCTGTAAGCGTGGCCATCATCGCCAAGACGATGGCTGACTTTGCTGCGGCCTAAGCCGAGCCCAGCAGCGGAAGATGGAAATCTTCTGGGACGACAACCGAGAAATCGAACGTTCGCTCCACCAATGTCGGAACTTTACCAAGTTCCGCTACATGATTTGCACCCTGCTCGCTGCATGCCATAGTTCTCCATGGCTGAAGTGCGCGACGTTTACACATTCGACGACCTCAAAAATTGGTCTGGTGCAACCGGTGATCTGGATCGTCCGGCGCGACTTTCTGTGTTCGGGGATCCGGTGAAGCACTCGCGTTCGCCGCAGATGCACAATCCGGCGCTCGAAGCTGCGGGTATTGATTGCGAATATGTCAGGCTTCACATTCAACCAGATGAGCTTGCCGAGGCTCTCAATCTTCTGAAAGAAAACGATTTCATCGGGACCAATGTGACGATTCCCCACAAAGGCGGTGTTCATGATGCGGTCGATGAAATGACCGAGGTGGCCCGTCGTATTGGTGCGGTCAATACGGTCGTCGTCGATGGCGATCAACTGCTAGGGCACAATACCGATGCGCCTGGTTTGAAAAAAGCGATCCGCGAGGAATTTTCGATGGATCTGTCCGATTTGAGAATCATGATCGTCGGCGCAGGGGGCGGAGCGGGAAAAGCAGCTGCGGTACAGTGTGCCATGGATCATTGCGAGCGTCTTGTGCTGGTGAACCGCACTGTCGAAAAAGCAGAAGCCCTCGCGGAAGAACTTCACGATCTCGTGATCGATCCCGATAAGCTGGAGGGTCCTGCAGACCGCCTTGTCGCGATTCCGTGGGAATTAGAAGCGATGGAGCGGGAGATGGAAAACGTGGATTTGGTCATCAATGCTACCTCGGTGGGAATGAAGCGGACCGATCCGGAGGTCGTTCCCGCCAGTCTGATCGAGCCTCACCATCTCGTTTACGACATGGTCTACGCACCGGCGAGAACTCGGCTCATTGCCGACGCCGAAGAGGCCGGAGCCAAAGCGGCGAACGGTCTCAGCATGTTGTTATGGCAGGGTGTCCTCGCGTTCGAATTCTGGTTCGATTCCGCTGCGCCAGCCGAGGCGATGCGGAAGGGGTTATTGGAGAGTTTGGGGTAACGGCCTTACTTGTAATCATAACCATACTGTTACTCCAAGGCCGCACGTAGGGAATTGATGCTCCGCACGAGCGTAGTAAGAAGAGTAGGAGTAGGAGTAAGATTTTTTCAAATCCCACCTATCTCGCCCCGCTCGACTGACCCGCGCCGATACTTGGAAGGCGTCTGACCGAACGCAGCGCGAAACTTTTTCGTGAAATGGCTCTGGTCGTAGAATCCGCAATCAAGCGAGATCGAACTGATGCTTTCGTCGGTTTCGAGTAGGGCGCGTTTTGCGGCGTGAAGCCGAACCCGGGTGAGGTATCCGGTCGGGCTGACCGAGAAGAGTTTGCGAAAGGTTCGCTCCAAGGTGCTGACGGAAACGCCTGCCAGCTCCGCAAGCTCGTCGACGGTGAGTTGCTCCGAATATTCGCTCTGCACGTGCTCTAGCACGGGTGACAGTTTCCGATAGGGGCCTAACGCTGATCCGGCTTTCTCGAAATCGCGCATGACACCGGCGATTCCGATGACTTTACCTGATTCAGAAAAGAGGGGGCGTTTGCTCGAAAGATACCAATGCAGGGTTCCGTCCTGATGCGGCACCAGCCAGACCTGATTCACGAGGGGCTCGCCGGATTGCATGACGAGGCGGTCTTCATCACGGTATTTTTTCGCGAGATCTCCATCGAACAGATCAAAGTCGGTTTTTCCTAGAATCTCCGTTTCTTTCTCGATTCCCAATGCGGTAATGATCGCCTGATTGGCAAAAACGAACTCCCCATCCCGATTTTTTCCAAAAAAGTAGATTTCTGGAAGATGATCGAAAAGGTGAGCGATCTGCGCTCCATTCCCCATTTGATCGAGAAAATCCGTCTTGATGGTGGCAGAATTCATGAGGAATAGGATGGCGCGTTTGCGGAAAATGCCGAAAATATACCAGAAATTGCCTTGGGAATCCAAGACGGAATAGAAAAAGAGGAATAGCCTTATTCATGATCAGACGAAGTCTCTCCAGCCCCACTGCTGCGCTTATCGTGGGGGCAGTGGTGGCAATTTGCACCAGCGCGACGATTCAGGGCGAAGAACTGGTGGACTTCTCACGCGATATTCGACCGCTTCTCAGTGATCGCTGTTTTGCCTGTCATGGGTTTGATGATCAGACTCGCGAGGCTGATCTTGGCCTGCATACCCGGGAATTCGCGACGCAGGATCTGGGTGGATATCGGGCGATCGATTTGAAAAATCCGGCAGAAAGTGAACTGCTCGCCCGGATCACTTCGGCTGATCTGGATGAAGTCATGCCACCGCCATCGGCAAATAAGCCGAAGCTGACGCCCGAGGAGGCGGAGTTGTTTCGCCGCTGGATTGAACAGGGCGCGAACTACCAGCAGCATTGGTCTTTCGCCAAGCCAACGAAACCAGAGGTGCCGAAGGGTGATGCCGAGCATCCCATTGATCGATTCCTCGATCGTAAAATCGAATCGCGCAAGCTGGCGAAAACTGAGCAGGCGGCTCCGACGACTTTACTTCGCCGTCTTTCACTCGATCTACGCGGGGTCCCGCCGACGGAAGAGGAGTTGCAGCAGTTTTTGTCTGCGTGGGAAAACGATTCCGAAAAAGCGTGGGACCAATTTGTGGATCGTTTTCTCGATTCTCCTCTCTACGGAGAACGCTGGGCACGGGAATGGCTTGACCTGGCTCGCTATGCCGACACCAATGGTTACGAAAAGGATCGGCCTCGCTCGATCTGGCCGTATCGTGACTGGGTTGTTCGGGCGCTGAATGCTGACATGCCTTATGATCAATTCACGATTGAGCAATTGGCGGGGGATATGTTGCCAAACCCTACGACGGATCAGCTTGTCGCTACCGGGTTTCACCGCAACACGATGCTCAACGAAGAGGGGGGAATTGATCCGCTCGAGTTTCGTTATCATGCCATGGTCGATCGAGTTGCTACAACTGGATCAGTCTGGATGGGGCTGACGACCGGCTGCGCGCAATGTCACACGCACAAGTTCGACCCGATTACGCATACCGACTATTTCGCAATGATGGCATTGCTCAACAATGCGGATGAGTTGGAGATTTCTGTTCCGGCGGAAAGCTTGACCAAACAGCGAGAGGCGATCGATCAGCAAATTGTGGCTAAAGAAAAGGAGGCGCCGGGCAAAATCGATGCGGCGAAATACAGGAAGTGGCTCTCCGAGCAGCATCGGGAAATCGTGAACTGGATTCCCCTGGAAGCTCAAACGCTGAAATCGAATCTGCCCTTGCTACAAAAACAGGACGATCTCTCCATTTATGCGAGCGGAGACTTTACGAAGCGCGATCTGTTTGAACTGGCGTTCGATTTTCCCGATACGGGAGGGAAGAAAATCACGGCCATTCGTCTCGAAGCGCTCCCCGATGAGAGACTTCCAGCCGGTGGTCCAGGGGCTGCTTACTATGAGGGCAGGAAAGGCGACTTTTTCCTCAGTGAAGTGACGGCGCGTGTTGGTGGAAAGCCGGTACGGTTTCGAGACGCTACGGTTAGCTTTGGCAAAATCTCAATTGGGTCCGGAAAAGCAGTGGGAACGAATATCCTGGATGGAGATGGGTCGACGGGCTGGTCTACTTCAAGTCAGGAAGGAAAGCGAAACGAGCTCGTCATGAATCTGGCAGAGTCCATTCCGAGTGAAGGTCGCATTGAGGTGGACCTGCTCTTCGAAAGACATTTTGTTGCAGCGCTGGGGCGGTTTCGCATTTCGGTTACGACCGATAGCGGTGAGGCAAAGGCGGACAATTCGGAGATACCTCACCCCAAGTTGGCGAGTGATGAGGAAATGAGAATTGCCTACCTGCGCAAGGGACCGGATTTCAAAGCCTTGCAAAAAGAGATCGCCGGATTGGAAGCAAAGAAGCCGCAGTATCCCACGACGCTGGTTTTCCAGGAGCGGCCAAAGGTGAACCCACGCCAGACATTTCGCCATCACCGGGGGGAATACCTGAGCACTCGAGAAGAAGTCGCGCCTGCCGTGCCTGCTGTGTTTGATCCGATTCCGGAAGACAAACCTGCGAATCGGCTTTCGTTTGCCAAGTGGCTTGTCAGTGAAAGAAACCCGCTCGCCGCACGTGTCGCGGTGAACAGGGCGTGGCGAGCCTTTTTTGGAACAGGAATCCTGAAGACTTCGGGTGATTTTGGCTACCAGTCAGAAATGCCGACTCACCCGGGATTGCTCGATTGGCTTTCGGTCGAATTTGTTGAGTCAGGCTGGTCTCTGAAGGAGCTTCATCGGCAGATTGTCTCCAGCAAAGCGTATCGGCGCGACAGCCGGATCGATTCCTCCGAGTTGGAGCGAGATCCCGAGAATCGATATCTTGCACGCGGCCCACGCTTTCGCCTCCCCGGAGAAATGCTTCGCGATTCTGTCCTGCAGGCTTCCGGACTGCTTTCGTCGAAAATGGGTGGACCCGGAGTCTACCCGCCACAGCCAGCAAGTGTGGCCGAGATGGCATACGGTCGAACCGCCTGGAAAGTTTCGGAAGGCGAGGATCGCTTCCGGCGCAGCCTTTACACCTTTGCAAAACGGACGGCGCCTTTTGCCGCTTACCTGATTTTCGACGGACCTACTGGAGAAAGTTGTTTGCCCAGGAGAGATCGCAGCAATACCCCGCTGCAGGCTCTGACCTTGCTCAATGATCCGATGTTCTCGGAAGCGTCGGAGGCTCTGGCACATGAAGTCGTAAAGGGGCAGGGAGGGGAGACGGCAAGTCCAGAGCAGGTCCTGCAGAAGATGTTTCGCCGCATCCTTACACGTGATCCAAAGAAAGACGAAGCGGAGCAATTTCTCTCTTACTTTGAAGCGCAGCAATCCCGACTCGCAGGCGGAGAGCTTGCCGCTGATGCCATCTTGCAGAAGAAAGCTGCTGAAAACGCCAATGAGATCGCCGCCTGGAAAATGGTCGCGCGAGTGCTCTTCAATCTCAGTGAATCCGTAACCCGTAGCTAGTCATGAGTCATCACCTAAAAAACCTGACACGACGACATTTTTTCGAGAATTGCGGAGTCGGCCTCGGTCGAATCGGTCTTGCCTCTGCCATGGCGGGCGGCTTTCCCAATCTTTTGAAAGGTGCTGTGAACAACCCAATCGCGCCTCGTGATACTCATTTCGGACCCAAGGCGAAGCGCGTCATCTTCATGTTTATGGCGGGAGCTCCCAGCCAGTTGGAGCTTTTTGATAACAAACCCAAACTGCAGGAACTCGATGGAAAGCCGATTCCTCCTTCGGTCATTGCGGGACAGCGTTACGCATTTATTCAGCCGGATGCTGCCGTGCTTGCACCGAGGTTTCCATTTAAACGCCATGGCGAGTCAGGAGCTGAATTGTCGGATCGGCTTCCGCACCTTGGAAGCGTTGCTGACGAAATTGCGATTGTGAAATCGATGCACACCGATTTCTTCAACCACGCTCCGGCGCAGATTTTTCAGAACACAGGTCATCCTCTCCCGGGACGCCCAGCGATGGGCTCGTGGCTCAGCTATGGTATTGGGAGCGACGCTGATGACCTGCCATCTTTCGTGGTGTTGAAAAGCGGGGGGAATCTCAGCGGTGGGGCTTCGATGTGGAGTTCTGGATTTCTTCCTGGGAGTCATGTTGGAGTGCCGTTCCGCGGGTCGGGTGATCCGATCCTGCATGTTTCAAATCCTGCTGGCTACGATAACAAGGCGCAGCGTGATTCTCTCGATTTGATCCGAAGTACGAATGAGCATGAGCTCGGGACGGTGGGGGATCCGGAGATTCGAACGAGAATTGACGCATACGAAATGGCGTGGCGCATGCAGTCTGCCGCTCCGGAATTGATGGATTTCGCTAGCGAGTCAAAAGCCACACTCGATCTCTACGGCGCCAAGCCGGGAGATGGGAAAGCTGCGTTTGCCAACAACTGTCTGCTGGCGCGCAGGCTCATTGAGCGGGGGAGTCGTTTCGTGCAGCTGTATCATTCCGGATGGGACCACCATTCGCAGGTCGAGAAAGGAGTCACAGCGCAGGCACGGAATGTGGATCAGCCGGCGGCAGCACTGATCAAAGATTTGAAAATGAGGGGGCTTCTCGAAGATACCCTTGTTATCTGGGGCGGAGAATTTGGCCGAACTCCCATGGTGGAAGCCAGTGCCGCATTGGGGCGCAGCATGGGGCGCGACCACCACCCGCAAGCATTCACGATGTGGATGGCAGGGGGTGGTATCAAGCCGGGAGTGACGATTGGAGCGACCGATGAACTTGGTTTCAATGTCGTCGAAGATCCCATTCACGTGCACGATCTTCATGCCACAATTCTGCATTTGTTGGGGATTAATCACGAGCGACTCACATTCCGATATCAAGGCCGTGACTTTCGCCTTACAGACGTGCACGGGCATGTCGTAAAGGACTTGCTCGCATAGTCGCAGGGACCAGTTGGACTGCGTGAGATCCGGTTATGTCACCGGCTGAAAGTTTTGTTTTCCCGACAAATGGGGTGAACGTGGTAGTAAAGTTAGCCGTTAAGTTTTCAGTTCATGTCTGATCCTGAAACTACCGAACTCGTCTACGAGGCTCGGGACCTGACAAAGGTCTATCACATGGGTGAGGCGTCGGTGAAGGCGCTGTGGGGAGTCGATATTCAGCTCTATGAATCGGAATTGATCGTTTTGCTCGGGCACTCCGGAAGTGGAAAGCCGGCCCTGCTCAATATCCTGAGCGGACTTGATGATCTGTCCTCGAGAGAAGTGTTTTACAGGGGAGGTGAAATGTCGCGCTGGTCACCGAGATTTCGCGTGATCCGATGAAGCCGGAAAATGCTCTTGGCCTCGTCGAACTCACGGAGCAGATGGATCACTTTCCTTCGCAGATGTCAGTAGGGGCGCAGCAGAGGGGGGCATTGCGAGAGCCATTGCCAAGCAGCCGGATGTTTTGTTTTCCTTCACCCGGACATTGACAAAGCTTCTTTTTTCCGTCGCTATTCTCGTTTCCTCTATTGGGCCTTGGAAATAACTGACAAGATGATTGCAGATACGATTGCGACAAAATTTGACGTCCCGGGACGACTCGTGACTCTGGAGCCAATTGGTTCGGGCAATGTGAATGATACCTACCGAGTTGTTCTGAGAACGACGTTTTCGGAGGAACAATACATTCTACAGCGCATCAATCAGTCGGTGTTTCAGAATCCTGCTGCAGTCATGTCAAATATGAAGGCAGTGACGGACCACGCCCACCGCCGTATTCAATCCGAGGCGGACAAGGCGGACCGCATCTGGCAGCTTCCACGTGTCATTCCAGCACTCGATGGGAACGACTTTATCGTCGATGACTATGGAGAATACTGGCGAGCGCTATCCATGATCGCGAGCACAACCAGTTACGATAAAGTCAGCATGCCCGAGCACGCTCTCGAGGCAGGGAAAGTGCTCGGCCACTTTCAGCGGATCATTTCCGATTTTCCGATCGAGAACCTTGAGGACACGCTTCCCGGATTCCATATCGCTCCTTTGTATCTCAAGCAATACGACGAGTGTATCGGTGGAGAAAAAGCGAAGAAGCGGCTCGATTTGTCAGCCGAGGCTCGACGGTTGAGTAAATTTGTCGAAGACCGCCGTGACTTTGTTGATGTTCTGGAGTCGGCGTTGGAAAGAGGGGAACTCTGCCTGCGCCCTATCCATGGAGATCCCAAAATTACGAATGTGATGATCGACACCCTGACAGGAAAAGGAACCTGTATCGTCGATCTCGATACCGTGAAGCCCGGCCTGATTCACTACGACTTTGGCGATGCAGTTCGCAGCAGTTGCAATCCAGCGGGGGAAGAAACGACTGATCTCACCGAAGTCGTGCTCGATATCGAACTCTTCGAAGCACTCATCAAAGGTTACCTGGAGGAGGCCCGCGGGTTTTTGACCGACAGTGACAAGAAATATCTCTTCGATTCCATCCGCCTCATTTCTTTTGAACTCGGACTGCGATTCTTTGCGGACTATCTCGCTGGAGACGTCTATTTCAAAACGACTCACGAAGGGCAGAATCTGAATCGCGCTCGCGTCCAGTTTTCTCTCTGCGAGAGCATAGAGGCTCGCGAAAAAACGATGCGCGGAATTCTCGATCAGTATTGCTGACTTTTGCTACAGGAGAAGTCGATTCGGTTTTGACCAATTGATTCGAGCCATCAGCAGATTGCCTTTTGCGCCGCCTTGGGGAAGCCATTCACCCACTGTGATGATGGACAGCTGGGGAGAAATGTTAGTGACGTGAAAATTCCCCATCAGGGGAACCTTGTCGGGATCGTTGACACCATCTCCATCAAGCGGAAAGACGACCTGCTCTGTTTCGCGAATGAGCGTTAGGGTATCAGGGTCGACTTTTGAAACCCAGATCGGTGAGCGCCAGCGAATCACGTTTTCGTTCTTCGCATCCTCGCGGGTGTAAACCAGATAGAGTCCGTCAGAATGGGTCAGCCAATGCTGCTGTGTTGTCGACATGCCAATCTCGTCGCCATCGTCCCATTGCCAGGCCTTCTGTTTTTCGTAGTTGATTCCGTTCTCGCTGGTGCTGACGTAGCCGTGGCCGTCTTCGGCTCGGATCGTCATGTAGAAGCGCTCTTGAAAACGAGTTACCGATGGTTCCAGCAGACCGCGCCCGACTGAATTCTTTAGGGCGGGCCCGACTTCCTGTATCGCTAGTGTCTCCCCATCAAATGAGCAACGCACACCAGCGACCATGCGCGCTGCAGAGTCGGGGCCGAAAGTGAATGACATGATCACATCCCCGTTTTCGAGAGTGACACGCTGACCGCAATTGTTTGTGTAGATGAAACCACCTTGAGGATCATCCCATTCAAGAATTTTTCGCTCGGACCACGAGCCGTCTTTTCTTCTCACGGCATAGACCGGATAGCGGGGGAGTTGGTCCTTTTTGGAAAAGCGAGGTCCCCGGTAGAACACGACATGCCCCATGCAAAGGGTCGACTGTGATGGTGGATGGTATTGCGGAACTACATCGCAAACTCCTGCTTCGAGGCCGGGATGTCCTTCGACAGGAATGCGTCCCAGGGCGGGGACGGGTTCGGGCTCGGTCCAGCTTTGCCCTCCGTCGACCGATTTTTTCCAATGAACTGGGCCGAAGTAGTCGGAGCCGCCAATCGATTGCAGATTCATGAAAATGTCTTTTCCTCCGTCTTTCGAGGGAACGAGGCAGGCGCGGGGGTGGAACCACGTCGTCCCCTCTTCACCATTTCGATTTTTCCGTAGAATGGATGTCTCTATGGATTCAATTTGCAGCGTGGAATTTGTCTTCTCAGCTCCTGCGGCATTGCGAAGCGCGAGGGCGACGGCCGCGGCGGAGGATGTCTGGAGAAAGTGGCGGCGGTTCGGGTGAGGCACGTTCATGATAAAGTCGATTCTCAACAAATTGAGATAAGTCGTCGACGATTTTTTTACTAACGCTTTCCTTCCTGCGACGTAGGGTTAGGTGAGATGCGTGACGAGGAAAAAAGCAGTAGGGAAATTCGGATTCTTGAATTCTGGAAAGAAGGTGAGGTTTGGTTTCGCGATCATATTCCTGATGCGGTGCCCTGGGGAACAGAGTCGTTGCTTCGCGAAGTGCCCGAGTCCGCTCGTGGCCATTATGGTGCCGTCGTCGGAAGCTACGCCAAGGTGGATGGACAAAGTTACGAGCCCGGTTCCATCGTGATCGTCGAGTCTCGTGAACAACTCAGGCAGCTCACCACCGGGATCGGCAAGATCGATGGGCTGATATTCCCTTGGTATGAGCGCGTGGTTCCTCCGAATTTGTGGATGCCGTATCGGAAGAAGATTGATCTGCAGGAAAACCGAGCCCGCATTCAGCCAGCTCTGCTAAAGGCATTTTTAATCACCTGCGCAGGTGTCGCCGCCTGCTATTACTTCCCTGAATTTTTATTTATTGCGCTCCTCGCCGCGACTTTCTATGGGCTGTATCCACTTGTGCAGCATGGCACGGAATGGCTACGCCGAGTCGATAAGCTATCGGTTGCTGATCTCAATGGTAGACTAGTGAGCGCAGATCTATTTGGGAAATGGCTGACGGGAAAATCGACAACAGGATTGAAGGTGGCCCTCGGGGTTCTCGTTCTTGTTTTCGTCGGGCAGATGTTGGTCGACGGCAATCAGCGATTTGCCTCTATCGAAGCCGCGGCACTCGTTAAAACCGAAGTGAAGCAAAACGGCGAGTGGTGGAGGATCGTTACTGCGGGTGTGATGCACGGTAGTATTCCGCATATTTTATTCAATGGAATGGCGTTATTCAGCCTAGGTAGGGTTTTGATTGCCCTCGTCAGCCCAGCTCTTCTCAGCAGTGTCTTTCTCGTTTCAGTGATTTCCGGGTCACTCGCATCTCTCTACTTGAGTCAGGCAGAGGCGTCGGTTGGTGCTTCAGGAGGCATCCTCGGATGCCTCGGATTTCTCCTCGTTGTGAACCGCAAATTCCGTCATGTCATTCCGCGCTATCTCAATGCCAGCCTGATCCAGTCGACGATTGTGATCGCTCTTTTTGGTCTTCTTGGAGCAGGATTTATCGACAACGCGGCACACGCCGGCGGGTTCATCGGTGGGATTGCGTTAGGCCTCATATGCTGGCCGTGGCTTCGACTTGCACCGACAAAGACCCGATCTGTCGGGCTTGCCTTCGGTCTGTTCAGCACGGCGATACTTACCGCTGCGGTCGTCAAAGTCGGTATGGAATTGTGGAAGATCGGCTTTTGACCAATGAGAAAACAGCTGTCACACTTTGCCGCAAAACGGCAATTTCCTATGTAGATACGGCCTTGCGTCGCTCTATTTTCACAGGATTTAGCTCTTGGAATTCTTCATGAAAAATTTCCTCCTTCTATCCAGTTTGCTAGGTGCGAGCGTAGCACTCAGCCCTGTCTCTGCGGCCAATTTTCTTGTCGATGATGATGGCGACGATGCCAGCACGCCAGGAACTCTTCGCCATGCCATTGCCCAAGCCAATGGAAATGCTGAGGAAGATACGATCACGATAGATCCTTCAGTGTTTTTTATCGCACTGCTCGACGACGGTCCTCTCGTCATTTCCAGTACGGACAAAATCACCATTGATGCTTCCGGTGTTACAAATGGGGTAGCGATTTCCGGGTTTGACGGAAATGGGCTGGGCCTTCCTTCTCGCGTCATAGAAGTGAATGCGGATGCCTCGCTCGAACTGATCGGAGTTGAAATCACGGACGGCAAAGCTGCTGATGGCGATGACGGAGTCGATGGTGCGCTTCCCACGAATGGTGGCGATGGGGAAAATGGTGGCGGAATTTTTAACGAAGGCACCTTGGTCCTGCGGGACTGTAAGATCGTTTTCAATGAAGCTGGAGACGGTGGAAATGCAGGAAACAAGACCGGTGCTGGAGCTGGATCAGCTGGTCTCGCTGGGAACGGAGGCCGGGGAGGAGGAATCTATTCGCAAGGAGATGGATCGAGCGTGGCAATGTACAACTGCGAAGTGAGTGATAACGCAGCGGGAGATGGTGGTGCTGGTGGTAGCGTTGCGACCGGCGATACCGGCACAGCTTCTGACGGTGGAGCCGGAGGAAACGGTGGAGGAATTGCAGCTTATGATTTGACTGCCATCCGAATAACGGGAACGAACTTCGAGCAGAATAAGTCCGGTCAGGGCGGTGGCGGTGGACTGGATGGAAATTCCGGCAACGGTGGGAATGGTGGAAATGGCGGTGACGGTGGAGCGATTGCAATGGAGTTGCCGAAACAGATGGGAGATCCAGACGCGGCAAGTGAGTTTTTTCCTTTGATCCAAGATTCCGTTTTCTCAAACAACAACAACAAGGACCTCAATAACGCTGCCGGCGGAATTGGCGGAGACAACGATCTCGTCGCGACGGATACGATTGGCGACGGCGGTAGGGGAGGTCACGGAGGAGCGATCTGGGTGGAGAAATTCGCCTCTGCAGCTACCGGTTCATCACATCTGACCCGGAGTTTGTTTCGACAAAACGCCACCGGAGTTGGTGTGGAGGGCGAATTCGGCGGACACGGCGGTGACGGGGGAGCCATCTATATCAAATCGCCAGCAGCAACGGATGATGAATGGAAAATGGACAACTGCACGTTTACGCAAAATGAAACGCGTTCCGGAGGACTTACCGTCGGTGGTGGAAGTGCGGGCAGAGCCGGCAATGGGGGCGCAATTGCTTTTGAGGCCGGTGTAGCTAATGATTACACCGCTGCGCTCACCCACCTGACGATCACAGGCAACAATGCTGGTGGCAACGGCGGCAGCGGAGGAGGAATCTGGGAAGGCGACAACGGAGGCGGAGGCATTGGTTTTGGAGGTCGGGGAGTAACTCTCGCGAACTCTATTGTTTGCCTGAATCAGGCAGACACGGATCCGAATATTGAAATCGGTTTCCTGTTTGATGGTAACAACCTTGTTGGAGTTGATCCTGACCTAGATGTTCTGACCGATCTAGGAGGAGCAGCGGAAGTGCTGCCCCCCAACCTTTCCAGCCCAGCCATCGACGGGGGAGGGGCACTGGCCAATCCGCTCTCTGTCGACCAGCGGGGCTTTCCCCGGCCGAGCGGAGGTGCTCCCGACATTGGAGCGATGGAGGTGGGACTGCAGCCCGATGCAAAGATCGGCACAAAGTCGAATCCCAACAGCCACCGTATTAATAATGTCTACCGTGTTTCAGCCGCTGGTCAGACGAAAACGCTGAAGCTGAAAAATCGTCGTAAAGGGAAGATGTATTTTTCGGTGGAGAACGATGGAGACATCACAGACTCTCTCACCGTTCGCGGAACCAAGCCTAACCGCAAAGTTCGCATGAAAGTATTTCGCCTCACTGGTGGTCGAGTCAATGTGTCTGCCCCGATCCGGCTCGGATATGCTCTCGGAGACGTTGATGCCGGTAGCACAGTTGTCTTTCTGGCAGAGGCAAAAGCACGGTCCAGAAAGAAGAAGGCAAGGCAGAACTTTACCTATAGAGCTACCAGTGGAGTTGGCGATACTTTAGACTCCGTCAAGATCAAGGTTCGCCAGAAAAAGTGAGACCATCGGCAGCAAGCAGGGGTGAGTCGATGACCTGACCCTGTTGCGTGCCGGACCCAAACCTGCCGGGTGGCCCTATCGAATAAGTTGGAATCTATCTTGGCGCAGTCG
>Ga0055584_100004650_pt1 | contig 13431 bp, 11 predicted proteins | sample OSDHelmetaG_FD_58716 | JGI IMG/M metagenome (GOLD analysis project Ga0055584, IMG submission 58716) | Pelagic marine sediment microbial communities from the LTER site Helgoland, North Sea, for post-phytoplankton bloom and carbon turnover... | ecosystem: Environmental > Aquatic > Marine >... | reverse complement strand
GGGGGTAAGCACAATATGCTTGCGGTCTATGTCGTCGTAGCGGCCAGGGTAAAACGGGTATTGAAAACTGGAACAGACCATCACTTCGGGACGATTTTGAAAGATTTCTGTGGTTCCGTTGCCGCGGTGTACATCGAAGTCAAGAATGGCAATACGCTCTGCACCCAGACTTAGAGCGCGCTCTGCAGCTAGAGCGATACTGTTGTAAATACAAAAGCCCATGCCAGAAATGGATTCGGCGTGATGGCCGGGTGGGCGTACGGCACAAAACGCATTATCAATTTGTTCGTCCATAACAGCCTCTACTGCACGCACACTTGCGCCGGCGGCAAATTGGGCTGCTTTAATGCTGTGGGGGTTTAAACTGGTGTCACCATCGAGTGCAACTAAGCCCTCGCTGGGTTTTAATTCTGAAAGTCTGCGCAGATAGTCTGCGCTATGAACATCATTGAGTAAGATCGTGTCTATCTGTGGTGCAGTTTCCCTTTTCAGTTGATCAACCCATGGCAGCTCATCCACCATTTTAAAAATTACACCGAGTCGTGCCGGGCTCTCCGGGTGGTGGGAGCCCATGTCGTGCGACATACACTCGGGGTGAGATATATATAGTGTTGTCATATCAGGCTTGGATTACTTGGTCGCAGTATTAGGCCAGTATACACTGGCGCCATGAGATTGTTTCACCTGCCATTGATCTGCGCCTTGTTACCTGCAGTTGCTGTGCACCTGTGTTTTGTTGTTGCTGCAACCGTAGGACATATTGATTGGTGTAATCCCTATTGGGCTGACTGCGTGTCTATCAGTGCCACTGGTCGTAGCGCACCAGAGGCTTTTATTTTTCGCGGGCTGATGATTCCTACTGCAATTAGTATGATGCTCTACTGGATATTGTGTTTTCGCTGGATGCAGATACTGGAAAGCGATTGGCCAAAACTCAATAGAGCAATGTTGTGGCTGGGTTTAATTGCCGGGGGTGGTTTGATTACCTATACAGTGGTCTTGGGTGAAGTAGGCCGAGCCTACTATGTTCAGCGTCGTGTTGGTGTGGTTTTATTTTTTTCGATGAGCTATATCGCACAGTTGATATTGGTAGGGCAGTTGCGTCATTTGGCAAAGCTTGGTCGTGTTAACCTGGGCGGTGTGCTAACAGCTCTTTGGCATCTCACCCGCATTATTTTAGCCACAGGGCTGGTCTCGGTTGTGCTGGGTATTATTTACCAGGATTATCATCGTATTGAAGATGCCTTCGAGTGGGCGTTGAGTTTAATGCTGCAGTTTCATTTTTTACTGATCGCGGTAGTTTGGTGGCGAGTTCATTTTCGCAGCGATTTAAAAGCGTCGTAGTGATACACTTTTTGCGAGTAGAGGTATTTTAATGTGTTGTGAATTATCAATAATAAATGTGAGGGATTTTCTATGGATTTAATTGCCGCGGTAACCGTTTTAATTTCCATTCAGTATCTGGTTTTTCTTATGCAGGTTGGCAATGCTCGAGGTAAGACTGGAGTACAGGCGCCTGCTATCAGTGGAGATCCGGCATTTGAACGCTATTTTAGAGTTCAGCAAAATACTCTCGAACAATTGGTTATGGTGATTCCTTCACTTTGGCTATTTGGCTATTACGTTCATGAGGAAATTGGTGCTGGTCTTGGTCTGGCTTTTTTCATAGGGCGGATCCTTTATAGTCGTAGCTATGTGGATGACCCTGCCAAGCGCGGTATAGGTTTTATGATCGGTGGTCTAGCTACCATGGCGCTTCTGCTAGGTGCTGGCGGTGGCATTTTAATAAAAATGCTGTAACACATTTGGAGCAATCTCTTTGGTGAAGGGTCTTACAAGCATCGGAAGGTGTTGTAGGCGGCTGGTAATTCTGGCTGTCACTACTTTCTTGTTGGCGTGTGGTGACAATCCACAGCTGTCACCACTTTACGATGGTGACAGAATTCTGGCCTTTGGTGATAGCCTGACCTATGGCACTGGAGTAGAAAGGCAATATAGCTATCCGTCAGTCTTGGCTGAGCTGACCGGACTAGAGGTGATCAATATGGGTGTGCCGGGGGAGGAGAGCACTGCAGGGCTGCTTCGTTTGCAGCAGGTATTAGCAGAAGATAATCCCCAATTGGTTATTTTGTGCCACGGTGGCAATGATTTTTTGCGAAAACGCAGCCGCGAGACACTGGCTGAGAATCTAATTAAAATGATAGAAATTATTCGCACCAGCGGCGCGCAGGTTGTTTTACTTGGGGTGCCCCGGCCGGGCCTATTTCTCTCAAGTGAAAATTTGTATGGTGAAATAGCTGAGCAAATGCAGGTGCCAATAGAACTAAAAATTGTTCCGCAACTGCTATCGGATAATAGTATGAAGTCTGACCCAGTGCATTTTAATCGACAGGGTTATGCGGCGATGGCGAATGCTGTTTTTGAACTGTTAGTAGCGCAGGGGGCAATAACTGAAACTCTCTAAAAAATATGTATATACTGGTCAAAAATCAATAAGAGTAATACTCGCAGTATAATCGGGAAGGTAATGATCACAGAATTATTACATAAAGGCGAATCAGCTATCGAAAGCGAAGATCAGGGTTTTTATCAGTTTCGCAATCGAATGGTTACTTATCGCTATGTACTGCTAATTGCGGCGATCATTCTCGCACCAATCGATGCGAATAATATTATTTTGGGTAACACTGTGCCTGCCGTTGCAGGTATTGGCTTACTTTTTATATTTTTGCTTAATATCTTTTTTACCTTAGGCGATAGGCAGCCCTTTCTTTCTCCTGTTGCGGTGTTGTTAAAACTCAGATTATCAGTATGGCTGGGGGTTAGCTGTGCAGTTTTCGTTGGACCCTCTGTGTTTATGCGTTTTGATATAGACACTGCGGTTATTGTTTGCCTGAGTATGTTACATACCTGGTTGTTCAGCGCCTGGTTTAGCTATGTATTCGACAAACAGTCGGAGCGTCTCAAAAAGTTGGCCATTACTGATTCTCTGACCGGTGCTTATAATCGCAGGCACCTCAATGAAATGGCGGCGCAATTGCTTGAGACCAATCGCCGTCACGGTCGGTTAGCCACAATGTTGCTGTTGGATGTAGACAAGTTTAAAGAGGTAAATGATGACTTAGGGCATACTGCTGGTGATCATGCCCTGGTGGAATTAGTCAGGGTTATTAAAAGTCGAATACGCAGGGTTGATCATATTTATCGTTACGGCGGTGAGGAGTTTGTGGTGATGCTGCCAGAGACAACAGGTGTAGAAGCTATCAAGGTTGCTGAAGATATTCGAGCCACCATTGAGCAGGCAATCATAGTCCCTGGACGTGTGGTGACAATTAGTGGGGGGTTATGCGAGCTTCCTACTGAAGGAGATGTTGATACCTGGTTACGTTATGGTGATGAGGCGCTTTATAAAGCCAAAGCATTAGGCCGCAACCGAATTGTTGTCAGTGACTTGTCAGACACCCAGCCAGTAGCGAGCAATTAATTGACAAGCAGTAACAGCTTATCACCAGCTCAAAATTCTGGTAAAAACTGCAATATTATTTCAATCAGGTTATACGGGTTTTAGTCTAACCCAAGCTATATGACCTAGGCTTTGGCTCTGCCAGCTCCACCTACGGGTTTCCAGGTTGAGCCTGATACACCAGTAGCAATCTGAGTTACTTTTCCACCAGTGCTGAGATAGGCTTCAATGTCAGCGTCAATTTTTGCTCTTTCTTTATCTTTGGGGGGTTGGGGCTTTTTCACAGTTACAATCCAATTTTTTATTGTCTAAATTACAGAGTGCCAACATCGGCTGCTCTTAACGCGGCCGCGTACTATAACACATTTCTTTATATATTGACGTGCCAGTGGTTTAGATAGCTGTAACTTTGCCGCGTAGTGACTTAACTTTTCCACGACGTGTTTTGCTATCCATACGTTTCTTTTTAGCATTACGGCTTGGTTTAGTGGTTTTTCTGACCTTGCTGGTTATCGCTGCTTTTTTCAAAAGCAGTAGCAACCGATCGATAGCGTCTTCCCGGTTTTTGTCCTGGCTGCGAAAGCGCTGAGCCTTAATTGTTATTATTCCGCCGCGAGAAATTCTCTGGTCGCTCATGGCCATTACTTTTGTCTTCAGCGATTCAGGAAGAGAAGACTTTTGCAAATCGAACTGTAAATGGATAGCGCTGGAAACTTTATTTACGTTTTGTCCGCCGGCACCTTGGGCGCGAATAGCATGGAAGTCTATCTCTTCGGGCTTCAGTGAAATTCGGCTACTGATTTTTAAGTTATCCATGCTTCCCTCGCCCCCAAGGGATTTAGCCCCAACTAAATCTGGGGCCCGGTGTGCTTAGTCGAGCTGTGAAATATCACGAACCGCACCCGTGTCAGCACTGGTTACCATTTTTGCATAAGCTTTCAATGCCGCAGAAACTTTGCGAGGGCGTTCTTCCAATGGTTGCCATGCACTGCTGCCTTTGGCATCCATTGCTGCTCGCCGCCGGTTCAATTCATCGGCGCTAAGATCAACATTAATGCTGCGTTCGGGAATATTAATTTTAATAAGATCGCCTTGCTCAACTAATCCTATTGCGCCACCAGCGGCAGCTTCGGGTGATGCGTGGCCAATCGACAAGCCGGAGGTACCACCTGAGAATCTACCGTCGGTTAACAGGGCACACGCCTTGCCCAAGCCCTTTGATTTAATGTAGCTGGTGGGATAGAGCATTTCTTGCATACCTGGCCCGCCTTTAGGCCCTTCATAGCGAACCACAACAATATCACCGGCTTTGACTTTGTCACTGAGAATAGCTTCAACAGCCTCGTCTTGGCTTTCGCAGACATAGGCTGGACCCTCAAATATCAAGATACTGTCATCGACACCAGCGGTTTTAACAACACAGCCGTCCTCAGCAATATTGCCTACAAGAACAGCCAGACCACCCTCGGTAGAAAAGGCATGCTCCAGTGATCGGATACAACCGTTTTCTCTATCGTCATCCAGGCTAGGCCAGCGGGTGGACTGACTAAAAGCTGTCTGAGTAGGAATGCCTGCCGGCCCGGCGAGGAAGAAGTTTTTAACATCATCGTCATCGGTGAGGGTGATGTCCCATTTATTTATAGCATCGGCCATGGTCTTACTGTGCACGGTGGTGACGTCGGTGTGCAAGTTTCCGGCGCGATCCAGTTCGCCGAGGATAGACATAACGCCACCGGCGCGGTGTACATCTTCCATGTGATATTTGGGAGTGCTGGGAGCTACTTTACACAGTTGAGGAACCACTCGAGACAGTCGATCGATATCAGCCATGGTGAAATCGAGCTCCGCTTCCTGGGCCGCTGCCAGTAAATGCAAAATAGTATTGGTTGATCCCCCCATGGCAATATCGAGGCACATTGCATTTTCAAAAGCCTTAAAATTGGCAATTGAACGGGGCAGAGCAGATTCGTCGTCGTCTTCATAATAGCGCTTGCACAGTTCTACAATTCGGCGGCCCGCTTCAAGGAATAGATTTTCTCGATCGGAGTGGGTGGCCAGAGTTGAACCATTGCCTGGTAGTGAAAGACCTAGTGCTTCAGTTAAGCAGTTCATGGAGTTGGCGGTAAACATGCCTGAACAAGAACCACAGGTAGGGCAGGCTGAACGTTCGTATTCGGCAACTTCTTCATCGCTGGCAGAATCATCTGCTGCGATAATCATGGCATCGATGAGATCGAGTTTGTTTTCTGATAGCTTGGTTTTTCCAGCTTCCATGGGGCCACCAGAGACGAAAATAACGGGAATATTCAGTCGCAAGGCGGCCATTAGCATCCCTGGAGTAATTTTGTCACAGTTTGAAATACAAACAATGGCATCGGCACAATGGGCATTGACCATATATTCTATGGAGTCGGCGATAATATCCCTTGAGGGCAGGCTGTAGAGCATGCCGTCATGGCCCATGGCGATTCCATCATCGACAGCAATGGTATTAAATTCCTTGGCAACACCGCCGGCTTTTTCAATTTCACGAGCAACTAATTGGCCCATGTCCTTGAGATGGACATGGCCAGGCACAAACTGGGTAAAGGAGTTTGATACCGCAATAATGGGTTTGTGAAAATCCTCATCGGTCATTCCAGTCGCACGCCATAGGGCGCGGGCACCTGCCATGTTGCGGCCGGCGGTAGAGGTTTTAGAGCGATAGACTGGCATGGTAAATCCTTGCTGTTGTTGGGCAAAATAGCGGGCAAATCATAGCAGAGGTAACGGTTTAGCTCTAGCGTGCCTGGGGTATGCCTAATTCGACAGAGTTTTAGTAAAAGCCTTTGACCCACGTTGAAAGTTATAAAATGCCTGTTTCTCAGTTGGCAATTGTTCAATTGGCGATTCTTCAAAGCCCTGCTCGATAAACCAGTGCGCGGTTTGTGTCGTTAAAACAAAGAGGTCATTTAGCCCCATGCTGCGCGCCTGGCTTTCAAGTTCAGCCAATAAACGTTCTCCCCGATTGCCCTTGCGATATTCACTGTGGGTGACAATGCAAGCCAGTTCTCCAGTTTTTTCTTGGGGGTAGGGGTAGAGCGCGGCACAGGCAACAATTCGACCATCTCTTTCCAGAACTGTGAAATGGTGAATTTCAGTTTCCAGCAATTCTCGTGAACGTTTGACCAGGGTGCCATTTTCCTCGAGTGGTTCAATCAATTCCAGAATGCCACCGACATCGTCAATATCCGCTGAACGCGATTGTTCAAAGCCATCATGATTAATTAGGGTTCCGCTGCCATCGTAGGTAAATAGCTCTTCTAACAGCGCGCAGTCATCACGATAACTGATTAAGTGACAACGCTCTACTCCCGACCCACAGCAATCACATGCGGCTTTCAATAGCGAGTATTGATCAGTGTTTGCCAGTTCCTCGAGATATATCCGGGCGTCGCTAAGCTTGCATTGGCGTACAAGGTGACCATCGCTATCAGTCAGTCCCGATTCATCGCCAAACACGATCAGTTTATCTGCGCCCAGTGCGATGGCAGTTTGGGTAGCGATATCCTCCAGGGAGAGATTGAAAATTTCTCCGGTGGGTGAATAGCCGATAGGCGATAACAGAACGATAGCGTTGTCATCGAGCTGGCGTTGAATGCCTTCTGTATCTATACGGCGCACAATACCGGTATTTAAGTAATCAACACCTTCATGAATTCCCAATGGGCGGGCAGTAACATAATTGCCGCCACACACATTTATATGGGCACCATGCATCGGTGAATTGGGTAGCCCGGTTGACAGTAGGGCTTCAATTTTGGCGCGCTGGGCCCCTGCGGCTTCGGTGACACATTGTAAGGCCGCGCTATTGGTAATGCGTAAACCATTGACGATTGGACTTTCAATCCCCCGTTCGGACAACCGACTGGCGATTTGTGGCCGTGAGCCGTGAACCAGAACCATACGCACGCCGAGGCTACTGAGCAGGGCGATATCGTGAATGACATTGGCAAAATTTTCATGCAATGTCGCTTCACCATCAAACATCAGTACGAAGGTTTTACCCTGATGCGCATTTATATAAGGTGCGCTGTTTCTAAACCAGCGAATATGTTGTTTGCTTTCCATAAAAGTCTGTATACAAATTCCTTGGTGGTATTGTGGAAAGGTTAACCAATCATCAGGCCCTTGAGAAGCATTGAGTTAGGCCATGACCTTAATCTAACTGAGACAATACTCAGTGATAAAGGCCCTGAGTAAATCAATACAAGGCTGAACTTGTTCGAGCTCCATATATTCATCGGGCTGATGGGCGCGATCTATACTGCCGGGACCAAGCACGATGGTTTCCATACCCATTTGTTGCAAAAACGGAGCCTCGGTGGCAAAGGCTACGGCTTCGGCGCTGTGCCCGGTGAGCTTTTCGGCCATCTGTACCAGTTGACTATCTGCAGCCTGTTCATAGGGCTCGACACCGCTGATCAGTGAATTCAGCTGTATTTCCAGTTGGCGCTGTGTGGCGATTATATTTAGGCGCTGGCGAACTTCCTCACGGATTTCGCTGTTGTTGCAGCCGGGGTTCAATCGAAGATCAAAATGTAACTCCGACTGACCACAGATTCGGTTGGGGTTGTCTCCACCGTGGATACAGCCAAGATTTAAGGTAGGTACGGCCACCTCAAAAACTGGGTTGTTATAGCGCTGTTGGATTTCCTGACGAAAAGTCAGCAGTTCACTGATAACACTGTGCATACCTTCCAGGGCGTTATTACCCAGGGCGGGGTTTGAGGAGTGACCCGAGCGGCCGATGACTTTGACGGACTCCATCATTATGCCCTTGTGCATGCGCACTGGCCGCAGCCCGGTTGGTTCTCCGATAATTGCCTGGCGAGCCAGGGGTTTGCCAGCTGCCGCTAGCGCCCTAGCACCATTCATCGAGCTTTCTTCATCGGCCGTTGCGAGAATAATCAGTGGTTGCTTGAGGGTTTTGCCTAAAGCAAATTTGGCAGCTTCAATGGCGATGGGGAAAAACCCCTTCATATCGGTACTACCCAAACCGTAGAGGCGATTATCTTTTTCTAAAAGCTTTAGCGGGTCTGCACTCCAGCGTTCTTCATTAAAGGGCACAGTGTCAGTGTGACCCGCCAACACCAGCCCGCCTGGGCCGCTACCCAAACTGGCAATCAGATTGGCTTTATTTGAGTCGGCGAGGGTCTGAATTTCGGTGTCAAAACCCAAATCTGATAGCCAGCCTGCCAGCAAATCGATTACAGCGCGATTACCCATATCCCAGTTGGCACTGGTTGAGCTTACCGAAGGCGTTGCGATCAGCTGACCAAACTGGTCGAGAAGATCAGGAAGATGATTACTCATAGGGAACTTATAGTTGCCGACCTGCTTCTAGTGTAGTGCAGGTCGGCATTGGGGGATAGCTTTTGTCGACTACGGCAAGCTAAACATGCCTTTAAACATGAAGAAGAATAGAATTGAGAGCCCAGCCCCTGCTGGCAGGGTGATAATCCAGGACATAAATATTTGCCCTATAACACCCAGATTGAGGGCTCCAATACCCCGTGCTATACCAACGCCGAGAATAGCTCCAACCAGGGTATGGGTGGTAGAAATTGGTAAGCCCGTAGCTGAGGCAAAGACCACGGTAGTGGCGGCACCAAGCTCGGCGGCAAAACCACGACTCGGGGTTAATTCAGTGATTTTCTTACCGACGGTGGCGATAACCTTAAAGCCATAAGTCGCCAAACCAATAACAATACCACCACCACCCAAGAGTAATATCCACCAGGGCATGGCTGATTTTGTGGCAATGTCGCCGCCGGACTGCACAACATTCACAATCGCTGCCAGTGGCCCAACCGCATTGGCCACATCATTTGAGCCGTGAGCAAAAGCCATGGCACAGGCAGTGAATATCATCAGAATGGCAAACAAGCGCTCAACATTTCCAAAACGGTTGCCGTTGGCTGCTATCGGTTCTTCTTTAACACGGGCTAATAACATGGAGCCGAATAAAGCAACTAACAGCCCAATGGCAATTGAAACGGGCAGGGCGTTGGCGAATTTGCTGCCCAACCCCAGATCCATTTCGATGCCGACATGTTTGAGGCCCTTGAGTAAGGTGACCATGGAAATCATAAAACCCACGGCCCACATGTACATAGGCACGTATTTCTTTGCTTGCTGGAAGGGATTGTCAGTATCGAGTATCAAGCGGCGCACACTAACAAATAACCCAAAGGAAATAGAGCCTGCTAATACTGGTGATACTACCCAGCTGGCCACGATGGACCCGACCTTGCCCCAATTAACAGCATCAACAGATATTCCCACGGCCGCGAAACCGACAATGGCACCAACAATTGAGTGTGTGGTAGAAACTGGCCAGCCCATCAGCGAGGCGATGAGCAACCAGGTGCCAGCGGCGAGAAGGGCTGCCATCATGCCAAACACCAGCAGTTCTGGGTGTTCCTGCATGATCAGGGGATCAACAATACCCTTGCGGATGGTCGAGGTCACTTCGCCACCGGCGAGATATGCGCCAAGAAATTCGAAAATAATGGCAATAAAAATAGCTTGTTTAATGGTTAGCGCTTTGGAGCCAACCGAAGTGCCCATGGCGTTGGCTACATCATTAGCGCCAACCCCCCAGGCCATAAAAAAACCAAAACAACAGGCGAGAATGAGAAAGATGTGACCGTATTCGGCAATGACTGTCATTATAATATCCTTTAGCGATCTGCTCTTAGCGTGCCATTAGTACTTGCAGGCGATTGCCTACTTTTTGCGCCTGGTCTGCCAAGTCGCCAATCCAGTCAATAATGTGATACAGAAACATTACATCCACCGGGGGTAAGTCTTTTTCAATTTTGAACAAGGATGCACGTATTTTCACCTGCATTTTGTCAGTGCCCTTTTCACGTTTGTCCAGGTCATTAATCATCGCTTCAACGATGGCCACTTCGCGTCCTGAAAAGCCCACTTCTACTAGCTCATCGAGTTGCTGGATTGCGCTTAAAGCCTGGGCTGAAGTGGCAATACTCGCTGCGGCAAATTCGAGGATAGAATCGGAGAGTTTGTCAGGGAAACGCATCTTGCGACCCAGCATCAAGCCGGCGATATCTTTTGAACGGTTTGCTATGTGGTCCTGAGTGCCGACCAGTTCCAGAAGATCGGAGCGGGGCACTGGCAGAAAAAGGCTTTTGGGTAAATGCAAGCGCACGTTTTTTTTCAGTTTGTCGGCTTCACTTTCCAGCCCACTAATGGATTTTTGACATTCCTGGGCCAGCTTCCAGTCGTCCTTGATAGTGGCGTCTAGAAAAGGAATGATGGCTTCGGCACAGTTGTGTGCTTTTTGCATATGTTCCTGTATTGGACGAATGGGCGATTGACCAAACAATTTCCCGAAGGGATTACCTCTTGCCATATCAGTTGTACCATTATAGTTGTTGATAAGTTGCAGTTGTGGCAAGTATAGGTAACAGTTGCTATGGGTGCTAGCCCTTGTTGTGATTGAGATCAATCTACGGGCCGATAGACACGATTGTGGTAACATGGGGAATTATAATTCGCTGTAATAGGCTTGCGGTTGCAAGCTAGAGGAAGGGTATCGTGAGTTCTTCAGGCGTGTCATTTATAGAGACTAAATTAGAACTTTCCAGTTTGCTCAGGGACCTCTGTGACTGCGGAGTGCTGACGGAGGAAAATGTCAGTATTTTATCTAGCAGCAGCTCCAGAGTTCATCCGCTGATTGTTATTGCTGAAAAGCAGTTTGATCATGGTCTCAAGCCAAATCGTAAGCTCGATATGGAGGCACTATTGGGCTGGCTGGGAGAGCAGGTCGAACAGCCCCTGTATCAAATTGATCCCTTGAAAATCGACGTTGGTGCCATTGCCGAAGTGATGTCCTTTGCCTTTGCCCAGCGACACAAGATTTTGGCGGTTGAAGTGACTGATGACGCCGTAGTTGTGGCTTCCGCCGAGCCTTACATCCGGGTCTGGGAGAATAACCTCGAGCACGTGCTGCGCAAGCCAATTCGCAGGGTATTAGTAGATCCTCGGGATATCGAACGCTACACAACTGAATTTTATACCATGGCTCGATCGGTAGAGGGTGCTCGTGCCAAGGGACAAGCACAGGGAGTTCCGCCGGGCAATCTGGAACAGATGCTGGAGTTGGGAAAACTCAAGGAGCCCGATGCCAATGATCAGCATATTGTCAATATTGTTGACTGGCTGTTGCAGTATGCCTTTGAGCAGCGAGCCAGTGATATCCACATAGAGCCACGGCGGGAAGTTGGCAACGTGCGCTTTCGCATTGATGGCATTCTTTACTCGGTGTATGAATTACCTGCCCAGGTCGCCTCGGCGGTAACGAGTCGTTTTAAGATTCTTGGACGAATGGATGTAGCCGAACGTCGTCGACCGCAAGATGGCCGATTAAAAACTCGCACCCCTGACGATGTCGAAGTGGAATTGCGCCTGTCGACACTGCCCACAGCCTTGGGAGAAAAGTTGGTGATGCGGATTTTTGATCCCGAGGTTTTGCTTAAGGGCTTTGAGGATTTGGGTCTGGCCAACGAGGACCTAGAGCGCTGGAAGAATATGACTGACCAGGGTAATGGTATTGTGTTGGTAACAGGGCCAACCGGTTCTGGAAAAACAACCACTTTGTATTCAACTTTGAAAAAACTGGCTACTTCAGAGGTCAATGTCTGCACCATTGAAGATCCGATTGAAATGGTGGAACCCAGTTTTAATCAAATGCAGGTGCAGCCGTCAATCGATCTCGATTTTGCCGATGGGGTCAGAGCTCTGTTGCGGCAGGACCCTGACATTATTATGGTGGGTGAGATTCGCGATTTGGAAACTGCAGAAATGGCGGTGCAGGCCGCACTCACCGGGCACCTTGTTATTTCCACTTTACATACCAATGACAGCCCGCGTGCCATTACACGGTTGCTGGAACTTGGAGTTTCACCTTATCTTATTAAAGCCACCTTGAGGGGTGTTATGGCCCAGCGTCTGGTGCGTACTCTCTGCCCTGCCTGTAAGGAGGAGGGTGAGTTAGACGTTGCTGTTTGGAAAGAACTGGTGCAACCCTGGAAATTTCCTCCACCGGAAAAAGTGTATAAACCGGTCGGCTGTTTGGAATGCAGAAACACAGGATACCGGGGACGCCAGGGACTTTATGAAGTGATGGTAATGAATGAAAAAATTCAGGAGTTGATTGGTGGCGAGTCGATCGATATGGATCGTTTACGCAACCAGGCAATGAAAGGCGGTATGCGTAATTTGCGACTCTCTGGCGCAACTAAAATTGCTAGTGGAGAAACTACCATTGAGGAAGTCCTTCGAGTCACCCCTGCTGTGGGAAATTGAGAGTAACAGATCGTGAGTGAAAAATTCCTACCCCTGCAGTTTTTGCCGGGCCCACTGCAAGAAGACGTTCAATCTACTTGGAATCATATCCTTGACAGTTCAGAGCAGGGCATAGCCGACGGTTACCGAGAATATTTGCTAGATGAATCCAGTGCGCAACAATTGATGCGGGCCTGGGCCTGTAGCCGGTTTATCAGTCAATACAGTCGCATCAAGCCTGAACTTTTTCTCAGTCTGCTGCGCGGTGGTGATTTGCAGCGCAGTTATAAGGCTGGTGAGATGGCTCAAAGCCTCTCCAATCGTATTGCTCAATGTACAGATCGCGAGCAATTGATGTCTCAGCTACGTCAGTTTCGTCAGCGAGAAATGTTGCGAATTATCTGGCGCGATTTCAATCGCCTGGGAGATATGACGGAAACCACACTGGATGTGTCCGTGCTTGCTGAGGTCTGTATTGATCTGAGCTTAGAGTTTCTACAAAAACAGCTGAGTAGCGATTTTGGTCAGCCCCTCGTCGATGGTGTTGAGCAGAAAATGGTTGTCATTGCCATGGGCAAGTTGGGAGCCAGAGAGCTTAATGTCTCTTCAGATAT
>Ga0055584_100004649_pt1 | contig 13433 bp, 12 predicted proteins | sample OSDHelmetaG_FD_58716 | JGI IMG/M metagenome (GOLD analysis project Ga0055584, IMG submission 58716) | Pelagic marine sediment microbial communities from the LTER site Helgoland, North Sea, for post-phytoplankton bloom and carbon turnover... | ecosystem: Environmental > Aquatic > Marine >... | reverse complement strand
CCCTGGACCCCGGAGTTGGCAAGAATACCTGAATTGGCTGAATCCCATCATGAAAAACTCGATGGCAGTGGCTACCCACATGGCCTCAAGTCAGAGGCGATTCCACTGGGTTCAAAGTTAATGGCAATTTGTGATATTTACGATGCGCTGACGGCCAGTGATCGTCCTTACAAGGCAGCCATGCCAAGCGATAAGGCATATGGAATCTTGGAAATGGAGGCCAAGGAAGGCAAGTTGGATAGAGATTTAGTCGGTGTATTTATTAATGCAGGTGTGAATCGTGTATTGGACGGTAAGGACTACAAAGCAATTAATCCCCAGCAGAGTCCCGGTGGTGAAGCATCACACCACCCCTGCGACCCTGAAGATCACTGAGAGCTTGCTAGCAGGGCCTTTCGTTCTTCGCGAGCACCGATATAAATTGCCAGTAAACCGGCACTGATAACAAGTACAATTCCCGTAGCCGTTTTTAGTTCGGGAGTGTGATCCCAGAGCAGCCAGCCAAGAAAACCTGAGTTAACCACAGCAAAGTAACCTATAGGCGCTATGACACTTGCCCGGGCATAGGTCAGCGACTTGGTATAAAGCCACATAGCCGAATAGATAGATAGACCAATGCCAATTAGATAGGACCAAGCCGACAGGGGTATCGGTTGCCACTGGGTAATTCCAGCAGGCAGGCTGCACAGCAAAGAAATAGCAAAGTAATAAAATAATATCAGGCTGGTATCTTCTGTACTCGACAATACCCTTGTGGCAACCATGGAGCCGGCTAACGTAATCCCTGAAACCATGCCCACCAAGTGCCACCAGCTTATAGTGACGCCTGATGGCTGGAGAATCGCGTAGATACCCGCGAGCCCGAGCAGAATCGGTATCCAACGAATGGCAGGAATGCGTGTCCCGGTCCATAGCCAGGCGATAATTGGCACGTATAGTGGCGAGCTGGTGCGAAGCAGGGTGGCGTCGACCAGTGGTATGTGGTCGAGTGCTGCGTAATAGGTGTAGAAGCATGCCCAGCCGGTGATGCCTCTGATCAGATGCTCTAGCCAGCGTTGTGTTTTGAAATTATCCAAAGAGCATTGTGTCAACCAGGGTATCATTCCGATGCAGCAAATCAGGTACTGTATGAGTACGATAACGGCGACAGACACCGAACCACTGACATGTTTACTGGCTGCAGCCGAACCGGCAGAGACAAAGGTGAGGATAAATGCAAAAAATGCGCCTCGAAAAACTTGTTGGCGGTGTAACGTCATTGCCAATATTGTGTTACGCAGTGGTATGAGTTCTGCACAAATAAAAATCTCTGCTTATAATGCGGGCTGGATAATAAACTGATTTGGCACTTTAAGTATATGCAAGCCCCGGGTGACAGTGACGATTACCGTAATATCTTTTTGCACGATATACCTGTGCTGGACACTCGTGCGCCTATGGAATTTGCTCAAGGCGCATTCCCCAATGCTGAAAATATTCCCTTGATGACAGACGCAGAACGCGCCGAAGTAGGCACCTGTTATAAAGAACAAGGGCAGCAAGCGGCAATTGCCCTGGGCCATCAGCTGATTCATGGCGCGGCGAAGGATCAACGCATAGCGGCGTGGCGAGATTTTGCTATTCGACATCCTGAGGGCTATCTCTACTGCTTTCGCGGTGGCTTACGTTCGCAAATAAGCCAGCAGTGGTTGGCGGAAGCAGATACCCGTTATCCGCGCATTCTCGGCGGTTATAAAGCCATGCGCCGCTTTTTGCTAGACGAGCTGGAGCATTCTGTCGCCAGGGCTGATCTTGTGCTTGTTAGTGGTGCTACAGGTTCGGGGAAAACACGGGTAATTGAGACGGTAGATTCATCGATCGATCTGGAAGGGCTGGCAAAACATCGAGGTTCGGCATTTGGGCACCTAATTGTTGAACAGCCTACGCAGATTAATTTTGAAAATGCTCTATCAATTGAGTTTCTTAAAAAACTTGAGGCATCACCACAGCGGAAACTTTTTCTTGAAGATGAAGGGCGTTTGATCGGACGCTTGTCGTTGCCTAATTCATTGAGCGAGAAAATGGCTTGCGCACCATTGGTGATTATTGAGGAGGATTTTGAAAGTCGCCTCGATGTCTTGGTGGACGACTATGTGCTGAATCTGGGTGAGCGTTTTCTAAACAAATTTTCTGATCGCGGCCCTGAGCTGCATAGAAATAAATTGTTGGATGATTTGTCTCGGATAAAAAAACGACTGGGTAGTGAGCGCTACCTTAAAACATCAGCGCTAATAACGCAGGCTTTTGTCGAGCAGAAAACTACAGATTCTCTGCACCTACACAGAGAGTGGATAGCGATATTACTGGGTGAATATTATGACCCTATGTATCAATATCAATTGGCACGACGGCAGGGGGAAGTATTACTCAGGGGCTGTCGCAGGGATGTTACTGATTGGATAATTAAGCAAAACGCACTTTAATCTTGATATGGAAAACCATGAAAAATAAATACTATTTAAGCATCGCTTTACTTGTCAGTTTTTGGCTATTTCCCAGTTTAGGCATGGCAAAGGACTTTGTTTTCACCGCCATACCCGACCAAGATGAAACACATTTGGTCGAGCGGTTTTCAAAAGTTGCGACTTATTTGCAACAGACACTGGGTGTGCCTGTGCGTTATGTCCCGGTCAAAAGTTATGCTGCCGCAGTGAGTGCCTTTCGTCGTAACGATGTACAGTTAGCCTGGTTTGGTGGGCTTTCTGGTGAGCAGGCACGCGCTTTGGTCCCTGGCAGCCAGGCCATTGCCCAGGGCTACGAAGATCAGTTTTTTAAAACGTATTTTATTGCACATGCCTCTACGAACATTGCCTACAGTAAAGAATTTCCTAAGGCCATTGCAGGTAAGACTTTTACTTTTGGGTCCAAGGGTTCGACATCGGGCCGCTTGATGCCCGAATTTTATGTTCGAGAGAACCTGGGTGAGCCTGATAAGGTTTTCGAACGAGTGGGGTTTTCCGGCGACCACAGCCGAACCATAGCGCTGGTGCAGGCGGGTAGTTATCAGGTGGGTGCGGTTAATTACCAAGTTTGGCAAACGAAGTTGCAGCGCAAAGAAATAGATGAAAGTGCAGTCACAGTGATCTGGGAGACGCCTGTTTACCCAGATTATCAATGGACTATTAGAGGTGATGTCGATCTGAGTCAGGGTGCGGGTTTTGCTGACCGAGTTCGGCAGGCCCTGTTGTCGATAGATGACCCGGCCTTGCTTGCGGCATTTCCTCGGCAGTCTTTTGTGCCGGCAAAAAATAGCGACTACCTACCAATTTATCAGACAGCCAAAGATATAGGGCTAATGGATTGAACGTTTTTGATTCATCGTCAGGATCACCTTTGTTTGAGTTGGATAACTATTGCCTAAACTATGGGCAAAGTATGATTTTGGAAAACATTTCCATGTCCATCGATAGCGGCGAGAGAGTTGCTGTTATCGGTGAGTCAGGGGTCGGTAAGTCTAGTTTGCTCGAGGTGTTGCGGCAGCAGCGAGCCAATAGGGTCGCTTATGCTCCTCAGGACGATGCTTTGGTGGAATCACTATCAGTTTTCCACAACCTTTATATGGGTGAACTGTCGAGGCACAATTTTTTCTATAACCTGGCCAATTTACTGTTCCCCCTGCAGGCAGAAAAAAGCGCCATGTTGGCGTTAACGGAGAAACTAAACCTGCAGTCTGTTATGTGGGCTCCGGTGTCACAACTGTCTGGAGGGCAGGCACGAAGAGTTATTATAGGTCGAGCACTCAACCAACGCTGTGACATATTTGTTGGTGATGAAATTAGTTCGGGCCTGGATTATGTGCAAGCCAATAATATGTTCAAGTTGATCGCCGAATCGCATCCTACCTGGATATTGGCATTGCACAATATAGACCTGGCTCTGCGTTACTGTACGCGCATAATTGCACTTAAAGATAGACGCATAGTTATTGATGCGGCCACAGATCAATTGCGGGCTGAGGACTTAACTTCAATTTTCGATTCAAAAAAGCTACTTAGTTAATGAGGCAATCATCTTTTGGCCTTAGGTGGTGGTTGATTGCCAGTCTGATAGTGGTTTTATTTTCCGACTTCCAGATATCGAACCTCGACTCTCAGCGGGAGCTGGCCCTCATGGTGGCTGGTCTTGTGAAGCCGGACTGGTTTACGCAAATCGATATATTACCAGCCGTTCTCAATACCTTGGCGTTTGCCCTGCAGGGTGTGGCACTGGGCAGCATAGCCGGGTTTGTTTTTTCACTATTTTTACACTGTTGGCCGGTGCGCGTATTTTGTGCCTCTATTCGAGCGGTACATGAATTATTTTGGGCTCTACTCTTTTTACAGATAACAGGGCTGTCACCTCTAACTGGCGTGCTTGCAATTGCGATTCCCTATGCAGGGATTTTTGCTAAAGTTTATGGCGAGTTAATGGAGCAGGAGGGGATAAAAACTCAGCGAGGTTTAGAGCACAGCGGTTTTCTGAACCTTAAATTTTTCGCGCATGTATCTACCGCTTGGCCGAGTATCAAAACCTATACGGCCTATCGTTTAGAGTGTGCTCTGCGCTCAAGTATAGTGCTCGGTTTTATCGGGCTGCCAACTTTGGGTTTTTATCTTGAGAGTGCATTTTCCTCAGGTGACTACGCTGAAAGTGCGGCATTACTTTATCTGCTGATTGCGTTGATTGGCACACTTCGTTTTTGGTTAAAAGCCCATTTAGTTCCATTTTATATACTGGCATCTTTAATATATTTGCCCCCCGTTGCAGATTTCTCCGTTCAAATGTTGTGGCAGTTTCTGAGTTATGACCTTGTGCCGGCGCCCTTGCGAAGTGATAGTAATTGGGGAAGCTGGATAACTTCTCTATCACAGCAGGTCACCAAAGGTGCCGTCCTTACAGTCGGTCTCGCCTATTTGGCAATGCTGGTCAGTGGCTTGTTGGCGTTGCTACAATTTCCGTTGATATCAAAACACTTTCTGCAGTCGTCAGGGCGTTTCGTGGGGCATTGCTTACTTGTTGTTCAGCGTTCTATTCCCGAGCTGGTATTGGCCTACATATTCCTATTGGTGCTTGGCCCGTCATGGATACCTGCAATATTGGCGCTGGCCTTACACAACGGTGCTATAGTTGCACATTTGTTGGGGCGCTACAGTTTTACACTGAAGTTGCGTGCAGATGCTGTTAGCGGACCTATGCGTTATTTTTACGAGGTGCTGCCGCGTTTACAGCAGCAGTTTTTGGCATTTTTATTTTATCGTTGGGAAGTTATCCAGAGGGAAACGGTCATCTTGGGAATACTGGGAATACATACATTGGGTTTTTATGTCGACTCGGCCTTTGAGGAGCTACGTTTTGATCGTGCTCTAGTTTTAATTACAGCTACCGCTTTACTGAACATAGGCCTGGATATTTTTACCACCCATATGCGCCGCAGACTTCATTTGCCATCTATTCCCGAGCAACTGTAAATGAATGCTCGTTATTACAGTCGTGATTTAATCTTGGTCGGTGGCGGTCACAGCCACTGCCTGGTTTTGCGTATGTTAGCGATGAGACCTGTGCCGGGTCTGCGTATAACTCTGCTGAGTCTTGATTCCCATACGCCTTATTCGGGGATGTTACCTGGGCTGGTAGCTGGCCATTACAGTTTTGAGGAAACTCATATTGATTTGGAGGCACTGGCTTTTTGGGCTGGAGCTCGATTTATTCGCGCACGAGTCATGGGCATTGACCCGGAGAAAAAACACCTTTATCTGGACGGCAATCAGCCAGACATTAGTTATGACGCGGTGTCGTTTGATATTGGCTCTGTTCCTGATAGCAGTGGTGTCGATGGAGTGGAGGAGCATGCAGTACCGGTAAAACCGGTTTCTAGTTTCTATTCTCGTTGGCTAGCGCTCGAGGCTAAGGTGTCAGCTCAAACGGATCAAAAAACCATTGCAGTTGTGGGTGGCGGAGCCGGTAGTGTCGAATTGATTCTGGCAATGCGACACCGATTTTCAATGCACAAAATAAAACTGTGCCTATTAGCGGCATCCGCTGAATTGCTGGGTGGTTATGGAAAATATGCGCGCAATGCGATCTCATCAGAATTGATCAAGCAAGGAGTTGAGGTTTATACACAGTTTCGTGTGAGCAAAGTAGAGGAAAACTGCATCCATTCAGAAAGTGGCCAGCAGTTGAGTGTTGACGATGTCTTCTGGTGCACGGGGGCGGCAGCCGCACCCTGGCTAAAAGCCTGTGGCCTCGGATGTGACGATCAGGGTTTCATTGAAGTTAATAACAGTTTGCAATCTGTGTCCCATTCATCGGTGTTTGCAGCCGGCGACATTGCCAGTTTACGAGAGAACCCGAGACCCAAGGCTGGTGTTTACGCAGTCCGTCAGGGCCCTTTCCTGGCAGAAAACCTTCGCCGATATTTTTCTGGACATAGCCTGAAAAGCTATAGCCCACAGGAAAACTTTCTATCTTTAGTGTCCTTGGGGGATAAACGTGCCACCGCAGATAAGTCAGGCCTGAGCGTGTCAGGAGGTTGGGTGTGGCGTTGGAAAGATCACATTGATCGACAGTTTATGAAGCGTTTTCAATCGTTGCCGGTAATGCCCAGACTCAGTGTTGACCCAGCCTTGGTAGATGATATGCACTGTGGGGGCTGCGGCGCGAAACTACCGGCAGATATGTTGCGCCGGGTGCTGGCTAGTCTGCCAAATAAAGTGACAGAATCACTTGGTGATGATGCAGCAATTCTTGAGCTTGCCGCTGATACCACCCTACTGCAAAGTTTAGATGTACTGCGCGAACTGGTCTCCGATCCGTTCGTCATGGGCAGAATTGCAGCCAATCATGCACTCAGTGACATATATGCTATGGGTGGGCGACCGTTAACGGCACTGGCACTGGTATCTTTACCCTATAACCATTTGAGAATTCAGGAGCGCGATATGCGCTCCCTGATGGCTGGGGCCGCTTTTCAGTTTGAGCAGGCGAATTGTCAATTAGCAGGAGGCCACAGTCTTGAAGGTAGTGAGCTCAGTATTGGCTTTTCGGTGACGGGTGATTGTCACCATGAGTCATTGTTATTGAAGAGTGGCATTGCTGACGGTGATAAGCTGATTTTATGTAAACCGCTGGGCACGGGTGTGCTATACGCCGCTCAGCGCTATGGTGCTGTTGATGGCCGCTGGCTTAATGAGGCTCAGCAGGTGATGTTACAAAGTAATCGGCAAGCGGCGGATATTGCCGGACGCTACCAAGCTTCTGCCTGTACTGATGTGACCGGGTTTGGGCTGCTGGGGCATTTGAGTGAAATGCTGGCAGGTTCTGATTTGGGCGCGGAATTAAGGCTCGACCAGTTGCCGCTGTTGTCCGGCGTTGCGCAATGCATAGCACAGAGTGTTGAAAGCACCATGTACGATGCCAACCGCTGGTTTGAAAACCAAATTGATAATAGTGAAAGTTTTTGTTCACACCCTCATTATCCAGCGCTCTTTGACCCGCAAACTTCTGGTGGTCTGTTGTTTTCAATCAGCGCCAAATATAGTGCTGACTGTATTGAGGAGTTAAAGGAAGCAGGGTATACAAAGGCTGTGGTTATTGGCAGTGCCCGGCCGGGCAATATTTTGTTAACGTAGAGAGCGAGCTGGCATAGAATATGTGATAGCGAAAAAGTTTCTGACTTATTCGTTGCGTTAAGAAATGTACTGTCTGCAGTGAGTAGTTTTGAATATGATTGTAAGCCATGAACACAAGTTCATTTTTATAAAGACCCGCAAGACAGCGGGCACCAGTATTGAGATTGCCCTGTCGCAATATTGCGGACCCGATGACATTATTACACCGATGAGTGAGGTTGACGAAGCCAAACGCAGTGAGCTGGGTTTTCGCGGGGCACAGAACTACCTGGCTGATAAATCTGAATATGGATTTGCAGATTGGCTGCGCTTATTACGTGGTAAACGAAAACGTCGCTTTTTTAATCATGTGCCTGCGTCAGTTGTTAGAGAGCAAGTCGGCGTTGATATTTGGGAAGATTATTTCAAATTTACTTTTGAAAGAAATCCCTATGATAAGGCGGTTAGCAAATATTTCTGGAGTACTAAAAAAAAGCAGCCACCACCAGAAATAAATGACTATTTGCAGAAATGTGCGGCCTATAAAATTAGTAATTGGGATTTGTATTCCCTGGATGATAAATTGGCCGTAGATTTCGTTGGGAAATTTGAAAACCTGGCGGCAGACCTGCAAAAAGTACAGGCGAGGTTATCACTGCCCGGCGAGCTGGTGCTGCCTCATACCAAGGGCAAGACCCGCAAGGACAAGCGTCACTATTCCGAGCTGCTCAATGATAAAACCAGGCAGCGTCTGGACCTGGCTTGTCAGAGAGAGATAGAGTTACTTGATTATGGCTGGGAGCGGCAGTAGCTGAATAAATTTCGGGGCAGTTTAGTTATCTGCTTTGGCACAGCCCCTAAAGGGGGGTATAGTATGGCCTCGCGAAATATAGACCAAATAATATTTGTAATGAGGAAATAGACATGGCAGAAGAATATACCTATGAAGAAACCAGTAAGTTTGTTGATGCACCTGTTGGAAAGCTTCACTACCATGAAGCAGGGGAAGGCCCCGCGCTAATATTGATACATGGTTCTGGCCCCGGTGTAACCGGGTGGGCAAACTTTAAGGGTAACCTGGGGTTGTTTTCTGAACACTTCCGCACTTTGATTTTAGATCTGCCCGGCTACGGTGGCAGCCCAGATATAGAAGGCAATCCGATTGTTAATGCCGTTCAGGCCGTAATTTCTTTTATGGATACACTAGGCATTGAAAGAGCCAACATTCTAGGTAACTCGCTGGGCGGTATTGTCGGCTCATCTGTCGCAGCTGCTGTTCCAGACAGGGTTATCCGCCTGACGACAATTGGCGGCATGGGAGTCAATATATTTTCTCCCTCGCCGGCAGAAGGCATTAACTTGCTGGTGGACTTCACCGAAGATCCAACTCGTGAACGCATTGTCTCCTGGCTTCGTTCTATGGTTTATGATCAGTCAATGGTTACTGAAGAGCTTATCGAAGAGCGTTTTTCCCGTGCTACTGATCCGGAATTTTTGGCCTCTAGCCGCAAGATATATTCTCGCGAAGCAATGGCAGCTCGTATGAAATTGGCTGCTGATGGTCCCAAGCCCTGGGATCACTTCACTAAAATACAATGTCCTACATTGATTACCTGGGGCCGGGACGACCGGGTGTCTCCAGTAGATATGGCTATGTTACCGATGCGCATTATTCCCAAGGCTGAGTTACATGTGTTTTATAACTGTGGTCACTGGGCGATGATTGAGCGCAAAGAAGAGTTTGAAAGTGTCGTTCTGTCATTTTTCAAGCGTCCCGAATAAGCTTCGGTTAGAAATTAGAGGCTCCAGCTCCTAACGGAACTGGAGCTTTTTTTTGTCTGAATATTAGTATTTTATATCAGTAGGATAACGGGGTGCAGGCGTGACAGAGCATAAGCATTTAACAGCCAAAGAGTTAGAATCAGGGCTTGATAATATTTTGGCATCGCCAAAAAATCAGGGCTTGATAGAATTAATTGTGCGTAGACCAGCAGTCAATGCGCGAGAAGTCATAAGCAGTGGGGAGCTGGATTTGCAGTTGGGACTGGTTGGTGACAATTGGAAATCCAGGGGCTATCGAAAAACAGCCGATGGTTCTGCTCATCCGGAAATGCAACTCAATATAATGAATTCGCGGGTTGCTAACCTTGTTGCCGGAAATCGTGATCGCTGGTCCTTGGCGGGTGATCAGTTCTATGTAGATATGGATCTCAGTGACCAAAACCTGCCCGCGGGTACTCACCTTTCATTAGGGGAGGCGATAATTGAAGTTACCGCTGAACCCCATTTGGGTTGTAAAAAATTCGTTACACGATTCGGGCAGCAAGCGATGATGTTTGTTAATTCTGGTTTGGGCAAGCAGCTTAATTTGCGGGGCATCAATGCCAAAGTTGTTCAGGCCGGCCGGATTAATACAGGCGACAGCTTAAGCAAGCTATAAGTCGATACGATCGATACGGTTTAGGGGCTATAGACAACGTCCAGCCGGTTGGGGCCATATTCTAGAAACATCGGCACATGTTCAAATACAAAACCCTCTTTAAGTTGTAGCGACCCTGGCTCAAATATTTCTATTGCTGTCTCCAGTGCAACTTTTGCCTCCATACGAGCCAGCTGGTTGCCAAGGCAGCGGTGAATGCCTGGCGCAAAGGTAAGGTGTTGTTTTGCGTTGGACCTGGCTAGTTGAAACTGTTCAGGGTTTTCGAATACTCGCTCGTCCCGATTACCCGAGGCAATGCCCAGTAAAATACGCTCTCCTTTGGCCACGGGCTCGCCTGAAATCGTGCAATCATTTCTGGCAGTGCGCAACATAAACAATACTGGGGCCTCTACCCTAAGAGATTCTTCCACGGCACCTGGAATTAAACTGGGGTCTGCACGAAGAGCATTCTCGAAATCGCTGTCTGTGACAAAACGGTACATAAGATTGCCGATCAAATTAGCGGTGGAGAGGCTTGCCAATAAAACATTGGCACACAGAGTACGTATTTGCAGGTCAGAAAGTTTGCGGCTAGTGCCATGCTCGTTAATTTCGGCCTGGGTCATACGGGTAATCATATCGTCTGGAGGATTCGGGTTTGAACGACGTTGCCTAATCTGCGCATCGAGAAACTCGGCAATATGTGGAAAGGCTCCGCCCAAACCGACGCCATCTTCTGTTGCGTTGGTTTCTGGCCAGGTACTGTGAACCAAATCAAAGCCCCATTGACCCACTCGTTCGATATTTTCTACCGATATTCCCAGAATATGAGAAGTGACCGCGCTGGGGATATTTAGACCAAAATCGGCAACCAGATCGCCACCGCGGCTATTTTTAATGTTCTGCCAGAGGCCATTAATATAGTCGCGGGCAAAGCCTTCCGCTTCTTTTTCCAGACCTGGTTTAAAGGCCTGCATCATCAAGCCACGCAGTTCGGTATGCAAAGGTCTGTCGATTTCACCTAGGAAGCTTTCTTCTACAGGGACAACCACACCTTGGCCTCTAAAACCCTCGGCACTAGAGAAATTTTCTTCGACATCTTTAAAGATGGCCGCTATATCTGAATGACGGGCGACATAGACAAACCCGGGTATGGGCCGGCTTATCGGGGCATGATGACGAAGCTCCCTGAGCAGTTCCCACTGATTTTGAGTTTGATTGTGGTCGAAGGGGTCAAAGGCATATTTGTTCATTTGAGTACTCAAAAATTAATCTGTGCTGTCGACAGAAAATTCAGCAAAGGACGGGTGATGGCTCATCAAGCCGCCATCTACAGAAATGATTTGACCGGTTATAAACAGACTTTCGTCGCTGGCCAAAAATGCTACGGCACTGGCGATGTCATCGGGCAGACCGAGGCGTGGAGTCAGGTGATGAGCCGTATAGGCCTGACGTTGCTGTGCTGAAATATTATTTAGCAGGGAGGGAGTTTCAATTGCGCCTGGAGCAATAGCATTGCAGCGAATACCCTGTTTGCCATACATGGTGGCGACATATTGTGTCAAACCGTTGACTCCAGCTTTGGAGGTGCCATAGGCTGCACGCGCTATATCGCCACCAAGACCAGAGGCGGAAGACATATTAATAATTGATCCGCCACCACGCTCCAGCATGTGCGGAATTGCGTGCTTACAGCCCAACATTATGCCCCTGAGATTGACGGCCATGGTTTGATCCCAGATATCCACATCCATATTGACAATATCGACATCCTTGGACATGACCTCAGGGGAAACCAAAGCCGCATTATTGTGCAAAATGTCTAGACCGCCAAAGTTTTCTATTGTGATGGCAACCATAGCCTCAATCGCGGGTTCTTGAGAAACGTCAACAGTCACAGCCAGGGCAGTGCCGCCGCTGGCGCAAATGTCAGCTGCCACCTGTTCAGCGCCTTGGGTGTTCAGATCAGCGACAATGATCTTGGCACCGTGGTGAGCCAGTGTTTTGGCTGCGGCTAGACCGATACCAGAAGCTGCACCGGTAACAATTGCGACCTTTCCATCCAGTTTTGCCATGACTGATATTTCCTTATTATGGTTTGCACACAGTTATAGGTGACAATGCATTATTAACTTCACTACTATAAGCCGTCAAACAGCGCCAAGATATAACAATAACAGGAGTCAGTTTTGTCCGAAGCCTTTCATTTTGATCCCTTTGATACTCAATTTTATGAGGATCCCTATCCCAGTTATCAAATAATGCGTAGACAATACCCTGTCTACAAATGCGAGGTCGAAAGCCATCGAGTGTGGCCTCACTACTGGATTATTAGCCGGGGTAATGACGTAAAAGAAGCTCTCGCCGACTGGCAGACGTTTTCTTCGGCCAGAGGCACACTGATTGATACCGATATTAGTTTGATACCCTTGAATATCTTTAATATGGACCCGCCGCGCCACGATGAATTAAGAGCAATTTTGGCTCGGGTGTTAACGGCAAAAAAAATTGCCGACTTGGAGCCTTCAATTCGACGGCATAGCCAACAGTTAATTAATAGGTTTATGGGGCGTGGCAGTGCTGAAGTCGTGAGCGAATATGCCCATTTGATACCGACTTATACCATGTGTGAATTATTGGGCCTTCCACAACAGGACCAATCGAAGTTTTTAAAATGGAACCTGGACACTCTGGCCGGTGCTGATTTCACCAGCGATATTGCTCTGAATGCCTACGCTGAAATGGAGGCCTATTGGAAAGATCTGGTAGTCGAGCGCAGGCGACATCAAACCAGGGATTTGATATCTCAAATCTTGCACGCTCAAGTCAAAGGTGAGCAGCTCAGTGATGAGGAAATAGTAGGCTTTGTATCTTTGCTTCACGATGCATCACAAAACACTACGATGAATACGATTTCCAACTCGATTATCGCCTTGGCACGCCATCCGGAGCAGCGTCAGAAGTTGGTAGACAATCCTGAATTATGGCCCAATGCTGTAGAGGAGTTGTTGCGCTACATATCGCCTGTGCAAGGCCTGGCCCGCTGCACAACACGTGATGTCGAAGTTAGTGGCGTAACCATTCCTGAAGGTGACCAGGTGTTGTTGCTGTATGGCTCAGCAAATCATGATGAAAATGATTATGTAAACCCTGACAAATTGGACTTTGAAAGGGTAGTAAAAGCACATCGCGCCTTCGGCCATGGTATTCACCACTGCTTAGGTCAGGCAGTTGCCAAACTGGAGACAAGAGTTGCGTTGCAATTATTGATTGAAAACTTAGGGCAGTGGCAGATTGACGAGGCTTCAATAGTTCGCAATCAGTTAGTGCCAACTCGTGGTGTTGCGACGGCAACAATTCATTTTGATGCCCAGGGCTGAGAGAGC
>Ga0055584_100004648_pt1 | contig 13442 bp, 9 predicted proteins | sample OSDHelmetaG_FD_58716 | JGI IMG/M metagenome (GOLD analysis project Ga0055584, IMG submission 58716) | Pelagic marine sediment microbial communities from the LTER site Helgoland, North Sea, for post-phytoplankton bloom and carbon turnover... | ecosystem: Environmental > Aquatic > Marine >... | reverse complement strand
CATTGATAAGTGCATCCTTCAAAAAAGGCCGAATATGAAGTTTGTATCGAAGATAGGATTGAGTCGACTGTGATGGAGCTTCCGTTGCCAATTGATCACTAACCCATATCACATCCAATCCCTGCAAGAATCGCTCCGTATCCCCAGATGAATCCCTAAATGGCGGTAAATAAAATACGCTGTAGACGTTATCTAAGTCGACGTCGGTAAACGTCTTGAGCCATGTATCACTCATGCTCAGGATGCGCGTATTTTCGTCGACGCCTTCCATTAGCCCCTTGTGCGCCTGATTCATTACCCCCGATAGTGCGAAGGGGTTGGCTCCGACATTAGCTACAGTCGCACGCGCGCCATTTCCCGTAACAGAAGACAAACACACACATCCGGCGATAAGCATGACCACTGTAAATGTGGGCCAATTCTGCGCGTTGGTGTATTCCCACTTTCTTATCCCACTAACCTCAGACGAGATCAGACTCGGTCTCATTATGACCTTCAATCCCGCACCAACCAACAAAAGGTCGACCACCCAGATTAGACACTTGAAATACAGGGAAATCTCTCCATCATTCGAAAATAGTGCAGTGAAAAGCCACTCATTAGCTGCCAATCCAGTTAAGACCATCACTGAGCCAGCACCAATAGCAATCCTGCGTTGGAACGGCTCCTCGTCATACTCCGAATCAACACGCGGCAATACAAACCTACGCGCAAAACCGACTAACTGTTGTAAACTCGTCCCGACATAGACAACTAGCAGTAAGCCCACAGGCAACAATGCTGCTGTATATCTAGGGGATAGGTGGATTGGTAACAAAGCAGCAATTGAGGCACATGTCCCTAAGGTCAATGAATAAACTTGTGCAAGGGTGTCGGCGGAATTCGTGTAACGGGTGAATTTATACAAACTGAAAACCAAGAGAATCCACGCCAAAGGACACAAGATTGCTAAACTGAGAGGAGTAAACTTAAAAGAGAATCCAACGATAAAATTACTAGGCACTATTAGAGCAGGCACCAAGTTCCTCGTGATGCTTTCCCATACGAGCACGGGATTGTTCACAACGGCCTGCAACAAGCTCTGGGCACCGCCAAATGCCATTTCGTGAATTAGATACCAATCACTATTAATCCACTCTACAGGCGGGATACTATGCACTACATAATACCAATCTAGCCACTGTATAAACGAAACAAAATAAATCTCCTGCACGGGAATTGGCACCCACGGGTAATCCACGACCCAAACGTTATAATCCGGTCGTTGTGAAGGAAAAATAAAAGTTAAGGCAACAACTCCGAGTATTAGGAGTTTAACCGCCCCCGAAAAGGATAGCCCCTTCCGGAGGCAGCCCCAATTCACTACAGATTCCTCATTCATATATCGAATCAAAGCCATGCCGAGGAAATGTCCCCAAAAGAACATGAGATAAGACTGATCGACGAGTGCAGCGATTAGTAGATAGAGTGGTAGAAACCCCTTCGTTAATGCCTTCCCCTCGAGTGCGCCCAAATACAAAGAGAAAAACCCCATACCGAGTATTCTCGAACCACCTTCAACCCCCCAAAGCGTAGGTATCCACGCACAAACTAAGAAAAGGGAGGGGAGAATAGGTAAAAACCTGCGCAAAAAAATATATAAGGCAGTATAAGTAAATAGGTGGGTCGTAAAATGTTCAAGTTGAACAGAGAAGGGATATTCGAAACACAAAAAAATCTGCAGATATAGATTGTATAACGGCGCATGGTGAAAAACGGGGAAACCACCAGTCACTCTAAAAACTTTGGCCCCAGCCCAATTATCTAGGCTCTCTGGCGATGGCTCCCAATTTGCCGGAGCGAGGAAATATGTCGCAAGGACCAAGACGAGGAAGACCCCTACCAACTCGCGTTTATCCGGAGTCGTTTGCGTTCCCATACACATATTTTTAAGATGACTTAGCACTCAGATTATAGCCGCAGTAGAGCGCCGGTAAAGGCGAAAAATGGAGGGTGGGGACGAAGAAAAACGAGGGTCATTATCACCCTTTCATTCTCTGGAACAACGCTTCATAGGAGTTTACTTCGCGGTAATTAAGAATTTTAGCGCGCTGAAAACTTTGCGCTTCTTCAATCATAGCCAACAAGAAATCTCGCCCCTTACCAGATAGATTTTCCAGCACAAAATGGACCTCCACACCTTGCATTTCGTCGACAAAATCGTCCACCACACCTTCCCCTTGTGGCAGCTGGTGCACAGAACACAAAATGACCGTAGACAAGTCTTTACTCTTTTTAGACCACCTCGTCGTCAAGAGTTCGTTTGAGAACAAAGGCTCGGGGATGACAGCATCGACAACAATACCGCAATTATGAGCGTAGTGGTTTGTAATCATATTTTGCCCCCGGGACGGTATAACCCACGGTCCAAAATATGAATCGGTGGTGACGATTATTGTGCTCATAGAATACCTGGCTTATTACTTCTATGTTGTATATTAGGCACGCGTTGCCGACTTCTGTTTTGGTATTCGAAAACGCTCGTAAATAATACGGCCTAAAAACAGAGGCCCATGCTTGATGGCCGACGATTTCATTTTTCCGGCCATACGAGCCCGCTCTCTCGATGGCACTTCGGTCAACGGCCTTTTTAAGCGCAGACTATTGACTGCAAGTTCTACCTCAATCTCAAAGTTTTTCGACGTGTATTCAAAATCGTGATAAACATCTCTATGAAACACTTTGAAACCATTGAGAACGTCAGACATATAGCGGCCATGCACGAAACCAAAGAACCACGTTAATATCACATTGCCGAAAGCGCGAATGCGCGTATACTCTTCGCTCCCACCAGTCAACCGAGAGCCTACCACAAGGCCCTTGTGCAGGCTAACTTCTTCAATCAAGTAGGGCAAATCGGCGGCGTCGTGAGAAAAGTCAGCATCCATCATAGCGATATACTCCCCTTCTGCAATATCGAAACCAGACCTCAACGCCCCCCCCTTTCCCGGGCTGTATATGTTATCGATTAGTTTCGCGAATGGATAACCTGCGGCAACCTCTGCCGTGCGATCAGTAGATCTATCATTGACGACGACGACCTCAAAACGATAGGTAGAATTCTCGAGCAGCAGGCCGACTTCATCAAGCACTGAAGCCAAACACTCCTCCTCGTTTCGCGCGGGGATTACAATAGAAACGTCAACCTTTTCTTTACGTTCTTTTTGTTTGCGATAGATATCAGCTATGTTCTGACGCTTGCCTTGTATCCAGCTCAATAGTTTAGTAACGCCTTCTTCGGGGGGCACCTTTGGCCTCCAATCTAAGAGCCTTTCTACCTTATTGATATCTGAGACATATACTTTCTGATCCCCTAATCGCCAATCTGAAAATGACACCGCCAGTTCATGACCCGTCTCTTTATTTAATTGGCATATTAACTCGTTCAACGACAGGGTATTGTTGGGGCCGCCGCCGATATTGAAAGCTTGTCCCTTGACTTTATCTATGTTGAAAGCGGCCTTTTCATACAATTTTATAAGATCATCTACATACAATACATCCCGCACCTGATCGCCATCCCCAAAAACAGTTATTGGCATTTTCGAGTCGGCGCAAACCGCAAACCAAGCCAGCCAACCCTGGTCTTCCATTCCAAACTGGTGAGGCCCATAAATACACGACTGTCGAAAAACAACGGTAGGAACGCCATAAGTCCTACAATAATCGATAAAATACTGGTCGGCGGCCCCTTTAGAACACCCGTACGGCGTCTCGAAATCAAGCTGCGAATCCTCGGAGTACCCCTCCATACCCCTCAAACAGTAGCGCCCGTTTTCTTTTGTCACATTCTGTTCTTTTTGTCCGTATACTTTGTTAGTCGAAGCGTATAGAATGATCGGGGTTTTATGACAGGTCCTCGCCAATTCCAACAGATTGAACGAGCCTTGAAGATTCGTTTGGTAGTCGAGGGCTGGATTTTCTATAGAGAGGGTGACAGCAACTTGAGCAGCCATATGGATTATAATGTCCGGCTGGCAACTATAGTAATAGTTGCGAAGCTTGCGGAATTGACTCAAGTCTATTTGCTCAAACCCAACCCCTATCTCGCTCAGTTGTTGAATATTATGCTCGACACCAATTCGGCTACAGTTATCGATGACGCTCACGGTGTTGTTCTTAGCGAAATGCAAGGCAGCGTTAAAGCCAATAAAGCCGAGGCCACCCGTTATAAGTATTTTTTTATCCCTAATCATATTCTTTTACCACTGTTCATATATATATCTAATCCTTCTTCAATGGAAATACTTTTCATCCTACATTTGAACCAAAGTCCAACGCATGCCCATTTAAAATGTCAATCCTTTGAATCCCAAGACCAACTCAATGTATAGGGCATTCCAAGTATGAATTCAATCCAAAATATCATAGGGATAAAAAAACTCGGAGTTCCGGATAAATAAGGGTTGAGCCCGGCTTTGAAATCGCGTGCTCACGCCGATGCGCGCGAGTGAGCCAGTATGAGGATAGGCACCGTGCATGACAAAGGGGTTAAAAAGGACACCGCAACCAAAATCAATTTGCAGCGGTTTCAAAGAATCCATCCCCAGAAGGTCCTCGCCCATTATGCGTTTATTTTTGCTCTCTTTACGCACTAACTCCATAGACTTTTCCTGATCCAAAACCCATATTCCAGAATCGTCATGCACATCGTGAGCAGGAACCCAGATCGTAATCGCAAATGGAGAAATCCCCGACATACCGTCGAAATGTGGCATAGCCCGAGTGTGCCTGGTATCTGAAGTATTAAACATGACGTGCGCCCTTCGCTGCAAGAAAAGTTCATCCCCAGCTATTTCGCGCACAGCACCTGCGAAGGCATTGACGAGTATAGAGGAAAAATCGGGACACGCCGACAGCTTCATATTCAGACTGTTTATGTTACTCTCAGGCAAAGTAGTTATTTGCTTTCTCAAGCCTTCGATGCCATCTGTATCAGTCACATTTCCATCCCGAGCGGCCACCTTAAGCAGCAACTCATTGAGCTGATATAGACAACTTCTATCGTCAGCTTCAACCAAACAATACCCGCGACCATGAACTAGTTCGTGTAGAAAATCCATAGGGATCCCATTGTGATTTGGAGAGCAACAGACATCCCCAGAAAGGACACATCCGCTGTTTTTAAGCGGCAGAATGTTTGCGAATAAAACTCAGGTACTGAGTTCCGCGCCCAAAGAAAGCAGCAAAACTATTGAGTTCTGGCCATGGCTTACTCTCGAGAAATGCATCCACGCCGCAAATAAAATCGGTGAGCGAATCAGCGGTCTTTTGCGAGTAAGAGCTGACAATCTCAGCCAATTGGCTGAGATCCGCGCGAATGGCCTCAAGATACTTGAGATCGCGGTCTATGCGAAATTTCTTAGTCGCCTCGAATACATTATCGCATAAATATCGGATCTCAGCGCTTTGCTCTTCAGTTACCGCAGTTGAGATACATCGATAATCGAGCATGTTGTGGATATTACTCTCGTATTGCTCAATAGCCCGTTGATTATACTGGGTTTGACCGCCATGTATGCTCTTGTACCATCTCCAATCGACCATAAAGTTCGGCGAGGAAGCATAGACCTCAAAATCACCCGCAAGCGCATCTATGGTGTCGGAGACAGACTGCATTTTCCCTTCCTTAGGGTAATGTTGGATTACCGAATCCATCATAAAGTCATCAACTAGTGTATTGGCCCCTGGCAAGGCATCTAAGTTCTTCTGAAAAAACGGTCGCATCACATCCAATTTCTCCTCAACCGTCATGCTCGGTCCAACCAACAATTCCCCAGCCAACTGACCCAAGACATCGGCCAAAAAGGACACTGGATCCATGCAAGTGACCACGAGAACTCCACCAGGTTTGACGAACTCGGCGACACACTGCAGAACATTGCGCGGGTCATTCTGTTGCAAGGGGATGACATTTTCGCAAATGACAAAGTCGAATCGCTCCGAAGTAGAAAACTGCTCGATAAAGGATTCGACAAGTTCGAATTGCGTGGTCCCGTTGTCATATTGTGCAAACAGTTTGCCCACAGACTCCAGTCCAGTCGGATTTCCATCTACTAAAACATAACGAGCAGGAAGGAGACTGAGAGTATAGATGGAATTGTGCCCACCACCCGGTCCAAACTCAAGCACTGTTTTATTTTTGAGAAAATTAGGAATAATGCCCAGGTGTCGAAATAGGCTTTCGCGCTTTTGGAAATGGACTTCTACGTCCGAAATATCCTTGCTCACTGGCGAAATATTGTGCTTTATATAAAAATCTACCGAGCGTTCTGAAACTGAATCCGTCATATTTTTTTAACCTACCAAAGTAGCAGTAGTACTATTAACGAACAACCAAGTAATAGAGTAATAGGGCGCGAGCGAGCGGGTTCGTTCGCATCATCAAGCCTCCAGTTTTTTAAATTCCAATTTGAGTTTATCTAGGTTCCGCTGCTCCATCTCCCAGCGCATCTTGGCCAACTCGTCGCTCTCTTCATACTGCCCATCACCGACCTCTGCTTTGAGCAAATCGACTGTCAGTCCGCCGCGCACCAAGGTCGCGGCAAATTCGGCGAAGGTCTCGACTTTACGCGCGTGATCCTTAAAAGTGACCATAGTCGGCTCGGTCTTGATTTCTGGAGCAGCCAAGCCCAAAGTCAAACAACGGAAATACTCTTGAATATTTAAGCTAAAGGCATGATGGACCACTTCCTTCTGCGGCCACCCTTGGAAACTCAGCTTCTGGAAAGTCAACACTTCTTCAAATATGCTCTTATCAACTTCAATTTTTTTCGCGAGAAAGAACGTATCGCAAAAAGCGGTGAATTCATCATAGAACCCATTTTTATCATAGGCCAGCATCGCCAATGCCCCAACGTGAGGCAAGACGACCAAGCCTTCAGCCTCGGGTAAACCGCTCATCGACGAATCTCCGTCGATCATCAATTGGGCTTGGTTATCAATAACGCCAAAGCTCCGCTCCATAACTGGGTATTTACCTGGCTCGTCGCTCAGTGCCGCGATGATAAACTCCAATATATCGACAGGCAAAATGCCGTGTTGTTCACGAAGATATATCAGGGGGAAGAATGCCGCGCGGTGGTTGTAGAGAGCGGTGAGGAAATAACCCAAATTATAAGCTCTACGCCAATCGTCAACAGGCATAGTAGAAGTGCCGACTACGAACTCCTCGTACTCGACATCTTCATCGGCCCATTCAAACTTGCGATTCGATACCGTATGACGACATAACCGGGTGTCGAGCTGAAACTCTTCCCGTGATTCGGGCGAATCCAACTCGGTGTTTTCCAACATTTGACAGAGGTAGACAAAGAAACGATCCTCCAAACGATTGGATAGAATTGTATTCAAACCTTTTGCAAAGGTCTCATAGGTTTCTAACGGCAGACCGAGTATTATTTCTACGTAGGTCGGTATATGCTTATCGTGAAAGAGCGTCTTGAGCGTGTCAATTTTCCCTTTATTTAAGTTTTTTCGTTTAATGACTTTTAGGGTATCCGGATTTGTAGACTGGACAGCCATAGTGATATTATTGGCCACCCCCCCTCTGGCCAGACGCTCAGCAATGGCGACGACGGCTTCAGACTTGTTCTTGGCCCAATTTGTAATTACGTGATGAGGAGAGCCATTCCGCGCGTGGCAATCGGCAATATAGCCAGCAATCTCCATATCTCGCTCGGCAAAAATACCGAAGTTGGCATCGGAGAAAAACATATAGTAAAAATCGTTATTGCTGATCCACTGAATCTCGTCGTAGAGTCTGCCGAGATCATATTTTTTTATTTTGTTTACATCGGCATTCCCCCAATCACAGAATGTGCAACTATAAGGACACCCACGGTTGGTCTCCCAAAGTGCACCAGTGATTTTAGATCCATAGCACTTTAGCATCTCATCAAATGTGCCATTTAAATACGGCGAAGGCAGTTCGTCTAACGATTCGATGCGATTGGCGTGCGGATTAGAGACAAAACCTTGTTCGACATCGAGCGTCCGAAAAGTAATACCTTGCAGGGTATGATAATCTTTCTTGCCGATGTATTCCCGCAAGAAATTGGCGAACGTCAATTCGCCTTCTCCATGGACTAATACATCAATATAGGGATGCTTGCGGAAAAGGTCGTCGATTTTGGACGGCAATTTGGGTATAGAAAATCCACCGAGGACAATGAGCGCATTCGGGTGTTGTTTTTTCACTTCTCGGGCTGCCGCAAGGCTACCGCGATAATTCCACACATAGCAACTAAAGCCGACAATAACAGGTGTATCCATAGAAGCAGCTAATGCATTACCGGGTTGCCGTAGAAAGCGATATTCTATATTCAAACGCTCTTTGATCTCCGGCTGTGCTAAACTGTAGTCCCCAATCATACAAATGGCTAGGGGGAGCAGATTCATATTCGATCCAGAGCCCATATCGCACAAATACACATTCTGCTTAGCCATCATTTTCTCCTAATAGACCGCACTTCTCATACTTCTCAAAATCAGACTTATTCATTTCCACTCAATTATGTAGAATTGGCAAATTTCGAATAACAGCAGCTATACCTAATCTTCTTCCACCATAAAATTATTCAGATTTTTGCGCTTATTATCAAGCTTTTCTTGGCGCCAATCGCGCACGGAAGCTTGCTGCATGCTATTATAGCCCAAAAATTGTTTCAAAAATGGATCGTCGCTGTATTTATCCTTTAGTGTGCGGGGAATACTAATTTGCTGTCCCATAAATGGCAGCGCATACATTCCCTGACAGGTCCTCCGGCGACTATCGGAATTATTAAAGCCAGAGCGATGGAAAAACATGCCATCGAGCACGATAACCGACCCTTCTTTGGCAAAGAGCTTCTGCTGATATTTCTCGACAAAGTCAAATGAGGGGAAAAGCTCGTGCTTTTGTGAGCCGGGAAGTACGGAGATACCATCATTTTCCTGATTAAACTCATCAATCACCCAAATTGTAGTTATAGAAATGGGACGCGATGAAATAAAATCTCGGAAGGTTATATCTCTGTGCCACGGCGTGCTTGTAGCCGGCAAATTTTGAATATTCAAATTTCCATTAAACTGAAACAAGGTAAAATATTGACCAAGAAAGTGACGAATCAATGCCAAAACATCATCGTGGGTCATAAGGTTGAGAAAGAACTCATCGTACTCCAGGAGATTTCTCGCGAGCCCCTGCTCTCCGATTTCGATTAAGACCTCTTCTCCACCCATATCCGCGACTTGTGCATCATAGACCTCATCCATCTTATTTCGGATATATGCCACATCTGTCGCGTTCAATAGCCCTTCAAGCACTGTATAGCCATTGCGCATAAATTCTTCGACCCGCAGGTCAAAATCATTATTCGCAATATAGCGCTCATTAACCCAAGCGCTTCTCTCAGCCTCAAAGCTTAACTTCTGCTTTTTCGCTTCCATTTTATTTACCCCCAGTAGCAACAGCCCACAGGCCATTCTTAAATTCTAAATAATCTACGCTGATCCCCTAAGTAGCGAGTTTATCGTATATGCTATTTATAGTATCAACGACATAAGCGTGTGGAATCACGGGAAATAGACAGGAAAATCGGTTCGATCGCAAATATTCGGACTGAATTTCGTCTATAGAAAAAAGTCCCCAGTCCATACCCTCATTGAGACTGAGATTTTCCAAAGATTCTGACAAGAAACAGTAAAACGAATGCGAAATGAGATCATCGAGACTCCACAATTGATCGGTCTTCAGATAATGCAATGCCATAGGGCTATACTCCGTCTCTTCGAATAGCTCGCGCATAGCAGCCTTTTCAGCCGATTCCCCTTCATTTAGCGAACCGCCAAAGAAGCCCCAATGACCAGGAAAATCTATTTCTTTATTATCGTCCCGCAACTGCATCAAAACCCTATCTCCAACATAGGGAATGATTACAACAACCTCTTTCATTACGTCCCTTATGTTCCCTCTTGTGGAAATACGCCCGTTAGAAGATGATCCACCGAAAGGCCAAAATCATCGAAGCGCTCTTGCCAGTACGCTGACGACTCCAAGCGAACTTGCAAGTCTCTCGCCGTATTTGGATCGACCAAACCATTGCATTTCTTCTGCAAATAACCATGAAAATACATCGCAAACGCATTCTCTGGCGAAATGAGGTCCGTAATATTTTCGACATACTGCAATAGCTGCTTCAACTTTGCGGGACGCTCCTCGCTAAATAAGCGCTTAAAGTTGAGATGGAAATTCATATAAGCCCAAATCTCATCCAAGTGCTCCTTTGGAGGAATGCTATCTAAGTCTAAATTGCTAAATGCATCCTTAAAATCGGCAGACAACAGGTCCCTCGATTTTTCAGCCGATTTACCATGCTTGCCATAGGGGCCAGCGCTATATCTGATCTCTTCGAAATCATCAGTGTTGAGATACCCTTCTTCAATCATTGCATCAAAGATTGGCGTATTCGGCAAGGGCTGAAGAATGGTCACGTTATACCAGTCTAGATTCATCGCCAAGGAGACATTTATTGTATCGAGTATCATTCGGTATGTCTCACCGGGAAACCCAATCATCAAAAAGACGCGCGCATTAATCTGCTCGTACTTCTGTAGTATTTCAGCGGCCTTGAGAAACGTCTTTACCGTGCCCGGTTTTTTGATCTTGCGCAGTATATGTGGGTTGCCAGACTCCATCCCGATATTGAAGCCAATGCAACCACTCTCAGCCGCCGCAGCAATTATCTCGTCGGTGCAAGAGGCGGCAATAACGCCATTAGTGCAATCCCATGTAATACCCACCTGCTGTCGGACCATCTCATTAAAGAGTTCCAGTGCGCGATTGTGATCATATAGGAAGTCGTCGTCGAGCCACATGACGTGGTCAATCCCATAATCATTGCGCAACATCAGCAACTCATCTATTACCGACTGCACAGAACGAGTGCGAACGCTAGCGCCATTAAAATTCCTTACACTGCAAAAAGTGCATCGCGCGCGGCATCCCCGATTGGATAGCACCGTAGTGACTTTGGTGCCCTTTTCCTTGAGCATGCTAAAAGACCCCACACGCCCATAGCTAGACAGTTCTGAAGTATCCATTAGGTCGTGCGACGGAATCACATTCAAGTCGCTATTATCTGGTATCACTTTATTGGGGAAGTAAAAGTGTCGCTCTCCAGAGTTAAAAAATATTTGTGATAATTTTTCTACCGGCTCAGTTTTATTGACGATTTGAATAAAGCCTTTCAACGCCAGCTCGGCCTCATATACAAAGAATAAATCGGCCTGGGCAAGGTCTTTAACTAAACTGTTAGACGTCTTGTCATTGACAAAGCTGTTGGTGATATGCACCCCGCCGATAGCGACGGGGACACTTGGAGCTAAACGCTTTATCTCATTGCATACGTTAATCGTCGACTTGTGGGTTTGAGTAAACATACAAGTGAGTCCAATAAAGTCTGGGCTGAAGTTTTTTATGGCCGCGGCCACAGCGTCTTGCCAAGCCTTATCAAAGTCAAAATCACCTTCTCTCTCGCTCTCCCCACATGCTTTCAATACGACATTATTTAGATTCAGTATTTCTACCCCAATATCAGAGTTTCGCAAATGGGTAGCGATAGTACCCAAACCATAGGGAGCAAAATTCCAGTATCGGCCCCTTTTACCGGTGCCGTAATTAAACATTGTCGCATCGGCATCTGGTGGTGCAATGAGCAGAACGTTGCCGATAGGTCTCGTGGGAAATAGCCGATCTAATTCACCTTCTGCGGCACGGTAATCAGCCACTTGGATTTCGCCTTTAAACTGACTTGAAGTACCGAGAATATCTACGGATAAATATTGATCTGTCATGCCTAATTTCCTGATTTATAGCTGGACTGGATACCTATAAGATACTGCCTGCGATGGAAAGTCAAGCGTTAATCCAAGTAAAACGTACGAAGCTTATCAATTGCATATTGAATCTCATCATCTCGTAGATGTTGATGAGCCGGCAAAGTAATAATTTCTTTTGCATCAGCCTCCGTACAAGGAAGATCCCCTTCCTTGTATCCCAGTGCTGCCGATGCCTCTTGCATATGCACCGGGATAGGATAGTGGACCTTGGCCTCTACGCCATTATCTTGTAGAAACCTGAGCAGTTCATCCCTGCGATCGACTCGAAGCATATAGAGGTGATAAACGTGCTTGACATTGGCACGCCGTATCGGGACGCGAACAGATTCTCCCAAATCAGCAAAGGCCTCATCGTATATCCGAGCGTTTTCTATTCGCCGATTCGTTATATATTCAACTTCACCAATGAGTCGGTTGCCAATGACCGCTTGCAAAGTGTCTAGGCGGCAATTAATACCAAAAATGGCAATTTCGTCCCTATTGACCATACCATGATTCCGGTATAAGCGTAGCTTCGTTGCCATCTCTTCGGAGTTAGTAACGACTACGCCACCATCCCCCCAAACATTGAGGTTTTTTAATGGATGGAGGCTAAAACCAGCCGCATGCCCCCATTGCCCTACAGACTTCCCATCGATAGAACCGTTAATAGCCTGGCAAGCGTCCTCAACAACATAGAGGCCGTGCCGTTCGGCTACTTCCATAATAGTAGGCATATCAGCAACATTGCCACTATAATGAACCGGCATTATGGCTTTTGTCCGAGGAGTAATTGCAGCCTCGATCAAGTTCGCGTTGATAACGAACCCATCTTCAGAATCGACAAATACTGGGGTCGCCCCAGTCGTCACAATTGCTCCAACCGTGGCGATAAAGGTATTCGAAGTAGTTATAACTTCGTCGCCAGCCCCAATACCCAATACCTTTAAGGGCATGGATAGTGCATCAGTGCCAGTTCCTACACCTACGGCATATCCCACCCCACACAACGCGGCAAAATTGGACTCAAATTTAACCAACTCTTCACCTAAAGTGAAGTCTCCCGATAAAACTAACTCTTTGATATCAGCCAAATATGCGTCTATATCAACAAATTGGCGATCCAGATACGAAAAAGGTACTCGCATATTTTTACTCACTATAATAGAGTTGTCGCGGTATAACGAGGGTTCTATCTTTTAAGCCCCTTTTCCCGCGAAACGAATGCGTGTTGCTATGCTACGTGTCGAATATGCCCTGACGTCGGATCGGACGATGAAAGCCCTGACTGGATTAACGCGCCCGGAATTTCGAGCACTGATCCCAGCTTTTGGTCAGGCTCTCTATGACAAGGCCCTTCATCGGGATCCCCCTCGCCAGCGTCGCCCCGGTGGGGGCGGTCCCGCTACCCTGAAGAAAGTGGACGCCAAGCTGTTTTTTATTCTGCTGTATGTCAAATGCTATCCGACCTTCGACGTGGCGGGGGTGCTGTATGGGGTGCATCGCTCCCGAGCCCATCGCTGGACGAAGGATCTGCTGCCGGT
>Ga0055584_100004647_pt1 | contig 13443 bp, 11 predicted proteins | sample OSDHelmetaG_FD_58716 | JGI IMG/M metagenome (GOLD analysis project Ga0055584, IMG submission 58716) | Pelagic marine sediment microbial communities from the LTER site Helgoland, North Sea, for post-phytoplankton bloom and carbon turnover... | ecosystem: Environmental > Aquatic > Marine >... | reverse complement strand
ATCAATTAGCTCTTCAGCAATTAATAGTCCTTCTATTATTTCAGATCTCGCAGATTCAGTAGGAAATCAAAGTGTAGTCGTTGTTCTAGATGTTAAGAAAAATTTTTTTGGAAATAATTATGATGTATTAATTAAAAATGGAAAATATAAAACTAAAATAAATCTTGATGATTTTGTTCCCTCTTTAAAAGATCTTGGAGCGGGCGAAATTGTTTTAAATTCTATTGATAGAGATGGAACTATGCAAGGATATGACTATAAAGCTATAGATAAAGTTAGAGCTAAAACAACATTACCCATGACTGTGTTGGGTGGCGCTGGTAGTTTGATACATATAGGAGAATTAATTTCAAAATATGGTATTATTGGAGCAGCAGCAGGAAGTATTTTTGTTTTTAAAGGAAAATATAAAGCAGTATTAATTAACTATCCTGATGAAAAAGAAAAGATGAACCTGATTAAAAATAATATGAACTTAGAATAATTGTTAAAATGTGAATCAATGAAAATATTAACTCAAAATTTAAAAAATGGTAAAACAGATATATTGGAGGTTCCTTCTCCTTCAAATAATTCTAAAAAAATAAAAGTTTTGAATCATTGTTCTTTAATTAGTACAGGAACAGAGTCTTACATTGTTGATTTTGGAAAAGCTGGATGGATTAATAAAGCAAGACAACAACCTGAAAGAGTAAAAGACGTATTAAATAAAATATGGTCCAGTGGAATATCCCAAACATACAAAGCCATAAGGACTAAGCTTAATTATCCAATGCCAATGGGTTACTCTGCAGTTGGAGTTGTATCAAACGCCAATAAAAAATACAATTTACCAAAGGGTACTAGAATATTTACCAACTCTTTTCACCAGGAAGAAGCTTTAATAGACTATAATATGTGTGTCAAAATTCCAGATAATGTTGATGATAAATCTGCTAGTTTTGGGGCAATTGGTGGAATTGCAATGCAAAGTATAAAATGTATTCCAAAAGATTCAAAAACAATTGCAATAATTGGATTAGGCTTGCTTGGCCAAATAACTTCAAGAATACTTTTGGCTTTGGGGTATGAGTGTATCACTTTTGATATTGATTCATCAAAAGTTGAGATAGTTAAAAAGTATGGAGCTATTGGTATAGAGTCAGATGATATCACAGAGGAAATCTTAAATCATACTAATGGTAATGGTGTTGATTGTACAATAATCGCTGCCTCTTCCTTATCGAGCGCTATTGTGAATCATGCAACATCATATACAAAAAGAAAAGGGAAAATAGTCTCATCTGGTTTAGTTGGTTTAAATCTTATTAGAGAAAATTTTTTTCAAAAACAAATTGAGTTCGTTGTTTCAAATTCAAGCGGAGATAAAAATCATAGAGACAATGGAAGTTCTTATGAAAATATTAATTATTTTTTTGAACTTATATCTTCAAAAAAAGTGGAGGTATTAGATTTAATTTCTGAAGAAGCTTCATTAGAAGATCCAAAAGATATATATTCTTTCCCAAAGAATTCTCTATTTTTTTCTAAGTTGATTAATTATGAAACAAAAAATGTAAATCAATCTCAGACATTTTCTGAAACCAATAAAAATAAGGCAGATAAGTTAAAAGTTGGGTTAATTGGATCAGGAAATTTCGCAATGTCCACTTTTATTCCAGCAATAAACAGCAGTAATGATGCATATTTATCTTCTTTATTAGGTAGGGAAGGGTTGCCATTATATGTTGCGAAAAAAAGATTTAGCATAGATACAATTACTACTAATGAATTCGATTTTTATAAAAATATTGATGTTATTTGTATTTCAACTCCACATCAAACACATTTTAATTTCTTAAAAAAAGCAACAGAATTATCGCTTCCTATTTGGATAGAAAAACCTTTAGTAATATCTGAGGGGGAACTAGTCGAAGCAAAAAACAAAATGCTATCAAATCAATTAGTTTATTCAATTGGATATAATAGATCTCAAGCTCCATGGACCATTTCAATGAGAAAAAAAATTAACTCTAATAAAGCTAAAATATCTATGAATATTAATGCAGGTAAGCTTCCATCAAATCACTGGTTGTTAGATAAAGGTACCTGTGGGGGAAGAATTTTAGGTGAGTGTTGTCATTTTGTCGACCTTGCTCTTACATTACTTAGTCATACAGAATTATTAACAGTAGAATGTATTAAGAGAGATATATATTATCAAGATACCGGTAGTTATATTTTAAAATTTAAAGATGGTTCAATTTGTAATCTAAAATATAGACATGATTTACCACCAAGTATTCCAAAAGAAAAAATTACGGTACAGACGAGAAAATCAACATACATAAACAACAATTGGAAAAGCTTTAATTCTGGAAGCGCGTTAAATTTTAACTTTATATCAAAAGGTAAAGGTCATTATGAAGCTATTAACTCATTCTTTCAAAAAATCAAATGCAATAAATTTACTTCCGAAAAAGAAATTCATGACATGTGTTTTTCAACTTACGTTTCCATTAAATTACAAAAAATGTCTAAAGGAGATGTTTTAGATATGACTGACAGCTATAATAATGAAATAATATCAAAATCTTGAAATTTGAATGGTAGATCGATTTAGATACTGGAAAAGAATTTTTTCTACATATTTGTTAAGAGGTAATAGTAACCTTACTTTTTGGCATGGCAATCCAGAGATAAATAATCTGGCTAAGTATGACGAATTAGATCAATACTATATGCTTTTTCATGCTAAGGCTCAATATAATGGCCCTTTCGATATAAATGGAATACCAATGCTTAACTATCAAGGTGATATTGGTATAAATTATAATCCTATCGCAATTTCACAATGGTCTCTAGGTAATTTCAATTTGTGGAAGGAAACAAAAAATAATGAAAATTATAATAAATTTATTAAAGGTGCCGATTGGTTGCATGAAAACTTAGAACTAAATAACCATAAAATTTTTGTTTGGCATCATCATTTTAACTGGGCTTATAAAGAGAATTTAATTAGTCCTTGGTATTCTGGATTAGCACAAGGTCAAGGCTTGTCCGTGCTTTGTAGAGCTTATAATATTACAAACGATAAAAAATATCTAGATAGTATAGAAAAAGTATATAAATCATTTCAAACTTTTATTGGAGACGGAGGAGTATCCTATAAAGATAAAGAGGGTAATATTTGGATTGAAGAATATATTATGAAAGGTAAACCTACTCATATATTAAATGGTTTTATATGGGGATTATGGGGACTTTATGATTATTGGCTGATGAAAAAGGATCATAACATTAAAATATTATTTGATAAATATGTTAAAACTATAAATGATAATATTAATAAATATGATATTGGATATTGGTCTTTATATGAATTAGCAAATTTACCTTTATTTATGAGAGCCAGTATTTTTTACCATAAACTACATATAGTTCAATTGAGGGTGCTATTTAAAATGACTAATAAAATTATTTTTTATAATACTGCTTTAAAATGGTCAGAATATCTAAATAGAAGAGTTAATATAATAAGAGCAACTACCATGAAAATCATCTTCAAAATTTTCTACTATTAATTTAGACTGCAAATATTTCATTAAGCCTATCTGAAATATCTTTATTATATCTGGTAATATCATTTTCAATTCGATAATTAAAAAGACTATCTTTCATCTCATTAATTAAAAAAATATTAAAGTTTTTGCTTTTTAAAAATGAATACAAATTTGATTTTTCAGTAAAAATCACCTTATTAATTCCAATTGATTCATAAATAACATTACTTACACGGTAATAGTGAATAAATGGGACGAATACTCCATCACAATGCACCAAACAATCATAATAATCATCAATAAATCCTTCCTGAAAAACATTATTAGGCATTTTAAAACTTGTTTTTTTTGTTATAAAAAGATATTCTGGATTATTAATTGCAGCATTCTTAATACTTAAAAAATTGGAAGAAAAACTTGGACAGAATATTACTTTCTTAAACTTTTTATTTTTGAACTTTTCTATTGTTCTGCTTTTAGTATTAACACCATTATAAATACTTGTAACAGGGTGATTAATAACATGAATTCGTCTGTTGTTAGGATATATAGATTTTATATAATCAGTGAAAACGATTTTATTTACTAAGAAAGAAAGGAAATAATGAATTAATTTTTTTGGAAATTTATCAGGAATTGTATTGTGTTCAACAGTAAAAACTTCTCTTTTAAAAATTTTTAATATGAATGCTATTATAACAAAAAATTTTAAATCATATGATATAAAGAGGACTTTTTTTCTTTTTAAAGAAATTATTTTTTTTAAAATTTTAAGTGAAAAGATTAGTCTTTTATGTCCATATCTATAATTTTTAGAAGACTCTATCTCGATTAATTTAATATTTTTATAAAAATCAAATAATTCTTTGCAGGTTAGAAATAAGCTTCCGTCAAATACTTTATTTTCTAAATACCATTTATTAAATGGTATATGGCCATGTCCTGAAATCATGTCAACAATAATAATATTTTTACTTTTCATATTTCATATAGATTATTGTTATTCATCATAAATAGTAAGATTTTTAATACAAACTGTAGCTTTGAAATAAATGACTTAAATTAATACCATTAAATGAATAAAATTATACAATATTTGTCCAATGAATTCGCTCAAATAATTCCACTTTTTTTTATAGCAGCTTTATCAACTCAAAGATATCTGCTGCCAGATATCTATCACTTTATTTGCTTATTACCTCTCATTTTAGGATTAATTTATCAAAACAAAAATATCATATTAGGAAATACATATTTGATAATTGCGCTATTTACATTTGTTGATATTGGCGGTAGCGGATCTGGCTACGAACTGTATGTTTTTAAAGAATCTGCTAGCATTATAAGATATTCAATATACATTGCAATATTATCTATAATAATCATTAGATATAGAATAAATACTAGTAAAATTTGGATTCCAGTGATTTTACTTTTCATGCCCACAATGATAACTTTTTATAATGCTTTTGATCCAAGCTTTGCAATAAATACCACCCTCCTTCGTGGAGATATCTTTGTTGCGATAATGACATTTCTACTTTTAACCAATAAAAATAAAAAGATATTCAATTTTGATAATAGAATATTATGTTGCTTTCTTATTTTTTATGGATTTTTTGAGATAATCAACGTTCTATTATACTTTGATGTCGAGTTAGGATATTCAAACTATCATTCCATTAAATCATTAATTGTATTTCCTTTGATTTATTCACTTATTTTTTTTAAAAACTACTTTATCAAATTGATTTTATTGTTTTGTACTTTAATAGTTTTGGTAGGTTATACTACTCGAATGATTATTTTAAGTTTGATTTTAGCCTTGGCTATATATTATGCCAAAAAAATCAATCTTAAATCACCAACCCAAATCTTCACTATCTTCTTAGTAGCTTTTTTAGGTTTTTTTTCATTGCAGTATCAAAATATTGAAGAATCACAAATCAAAATGTTAAACACTCTTAATATTTTATTTGATGGAGACAATATTCTTTTAGGTTTACAATTAATTGATCCATGGAGATTTGGTGAATTTCAACTTCTGTTCGATAGAAATTTATTTTCTATTTTTTTTGGAGAAGGTTTTGGAAGTGGGGTTTTTGATAGCAAAGGATATTTAATTTTCACAGATTTTGGGCAGACTGCATATTCAGATCAAGAATTGACTAGTGGAATATTTTATAATATGCATGATTTAGTTACAGATTATGGATTAAGATTTGGACTATTATTTATAACTTTGTTTTTATTTGATTTAATAAAAAATATAATTTTTAGCAAGAATCATCTTAAAACATTTTATGCAATGCTATTACTAATACTATCGCTCTGCGCTTTCTTTTCTTCCGCTGGAATCATATTAATAAGTGTATTCTATTTAAATTATATGGCAATAGATCAAGAAAAAGTCTCATTATGATTAGCAATAATAGAAAAATTATTAGTGAATTAGCCTCACTTACAGGATTAAATCTTTTTGTTTCAGGACTTTCTTATATATTTACATTAGTCATCGCTAATACTCTTGGACCAAATGATTTTGGTATTTATTCTTACATAATGCTATGGGGGGGATTTGCATCGTTGGTTATAGTATTTTCCACTGATTCAACAATTCCTGTACAGTATGCAAAAACAAATGATAAGCAAAGTGTTTTCAATATAACTCAAACCATCAAGTTCTTTTTTCTTTTAATGTGGACTTTTTCTATATCTTTGTGGTATAAATTCACTAAGGTAGAATCGGTTATTTCAAAGAACCCAGAGGTTCTCATTGGTCTAATTGCTTTAACTTTGGCAAGTTTTAGCTTTTGGAACTTCTACGAAATATCAAAAAAGAATATTAGATATACAAAAATATTTTTTATAGAAAGAATGTTTTATTTGTTTTTGCTTGGATTTTTTTTGTATACAAATTCGTTTGATATTTTAACAATCTTTTCATGCCTGCTTGTTGCTACTGTCTGTAGTTTATTATTTCAGATTAAAGATAATTCTAATTTGATAAAAAACTTTGGAATCGCAAACTTTCAAAGTGTTTACTCGCTTTTTAAAGCAAATTTACCACTTGTATTAATTCAGCTATCAACTTTTGTTTATGGAGGGTTTAGTAGAGTGATACTTGAGAGTAAGCTAGGAATGGAGCAGCTAGGAATTTATTCAGCTGGATGGCAAATAATATTGGTAATTACAATTTTTCAAGGACAAGTAGTAAAAGTTTGGAGATGTGACCTATCTAACGCGCTAATTAATAAAAAAAGAGGTGATATAAAACATCTGATATCGAGCTATCTTCTATTTTCTACTTTGCCAGTATTTATGCTTGCAATATTTATATCTTTTTTTTCTTATGAGATTGTAAGTATAATTTTTAGTGATGAATATATTCTATTAGCTACAATTCTTCCTATTTTTTCACTTTACTTTGTATTTATTAATTTAGACTCATTGGCAAAAATATTATGGACTAGTATCGGTAATAGAATGAAATATCTAACGATTAGTTTGTTTTTTAGTATTATGCTTCTTGTTGTTCTACAATCAATTCCAAACAATGCTAATTTAGAATTGTTTGCCTTAAGTGTTATTTCTGTACATGGATGCTCTGTAATAATATTATTATTAGTATTTTATTTCAAATATCTGAATAAAATTTAACATACCTTGAAGGATTAATCCCCATATTAGGACTTTCAGAAAACGTCTAATAATCCACAAAAATCAAAATTCGTTTCTATATTTAGTCCTTTAAACTCTTTGTGAGCGACTAAAATTGTCATTAAATCAGCATTATTAATTGCTTCGTTGTGATGAATGATTTCAAAATCGTCATGTTCGCTGATATTGGGTTCGACTGCTAAAATTTCATATCCATATGATTTAAGTTTTTTTGCAATATATAATGCGGGAGATCCTCGAAGGTCGTCAATATCGGGTTTAAATGATAAGCCGAAACATGCTATTTTTGGTTTATTTCCATTTATTTTTTCAAAATTTAATGCAGCAAGTTTGATTTTATCAATTACCCATTCAGTTTTATAAATATTTATATCTCTTGCTGTTTTTATAATTTTTGCTTCTTTAGGATTTTTATGAATTATAAACCAAGGGTCTACGGCAATGCAATGACCTCCTACTCCAGGACCTGGACTTAATATATTTACTCTAGGATGTCTATTTGCAAGTTTAATCAATTCATGGCTATCAATATTTAATTTGTCACAAAGAATTGAAAGTTCGTTTGCAAAAGCAATATTTACATCTCTAAAACTATTTTCTGTCAATTTAGCCATTTCGGCTGTTTTAGAATCTGTTGCAAAAATTTTTCCATTTACAAATTTCTCGTAGAACTTTATTGTTTCTTTTGTTGATTTTTTATTAATACCTCCAACAATTCTATCATTTTCTACAAGTTCATTCATTATATTGCCAGGCAAAACTCTTTCTGGACAATGAGAAATAAAAATTTTTGATATATCAACCCCTTGATCTTGAAGGATTTGACCTACTTTTTCAGTAGTTCCTACTGGAGATGTTGATTCTAAAATAACAATATTATTTTCTTTGATAAAAGGGGCAATTACTTTTGTGGCATCAATAATATAATCAATATTTGGTTTAAAGCCCTCATGGAAGGGTGTTGGAACTGCAATTATGAAAATATCTGCCAATGAAGGTTTTAGGCTTGCGTAAAGACTTTTATTCTTTACAGCTTTTTCAACATACTTATCTAAACCTGGTTCAACAATATGAATATTACCGTTATTTATTGTTTTTACTATTGACTCATTAATATCCACACCCTCAACTTCAAATCCCTTGTTTGCTAGTAATGCTGCGGTTGGAAGGCCAATGTAGCCTAAACCCATAACACAAATTTTTGTTCTATCCATGACTTATTATATGCTCCATAATAGTTTTTGAAGCATTCCCATTTCCATATGGATTTTTCTTCATACTTATTTTTTCATATTCTGATTCATTATTTAAAAGATAATTAACATTTGAGACAATTTTTTCTTTTTTAGTTCCTACCAATATTGCTGTTTTGGCAGCAACACCTTCTGGTCTCTCGGTATTATCTCTCATCACTAATACTGGCACCCCTAAAGATGGCGCTTCTTCTTGTACGCCACCACTATCTGTCAAAATGATATGTGATTGACTCATTAGCCATATAAATGCTGGGTAACTTAAAGGATTAATTAAATGGATATTTTTTCTATTAGAAAGCATTTTATAAACAATATCTTTAACGTTAGGATTTAGATGAACAGGATATATTAAATTTACACTATCATTATTAGATAATTCAAGAATTGCACTACAAATATTTTCAAATCCTTTACCAAAATTTTCTCTTCTATGGCCAGTAATTAATATTGTCTTTTTTTTATTATCTACAATTTTTTTTAGTTTATCTATTTCTTCATCTTTATAATTTTTTATTATTTCAACACCATCTAACAATGCATCAATTACGGTATTGCCAGTTACAACAATTGAATTTTTATCAATATTTTCTAACAGCAAATTATTAGCTGCTTTTTCTGTTGGAGCAAAGTGTATATCTGCTAATCTTCCAGTTAAAGATCTATTAATTTCTTCAGGGAAAGGTGAATATTTATTAAAAGTTCTTAATCCAGCTTCTATATGACAAATCTTAATCTGATTATAAAAAGAAGCGATTGATGCAAATGCAGTTGTTGTTGTATCGCCATGCACAAATACATAATCGGGTTTTTCTTTATCCAAAATACCTTTTAAAGAATCAAGAATCTTTCCTGATAACTGATTAAGTGATTGATTTGGGGTCATTAGATTTAATTCATAATCAACTTGAATATTAAAAAAATCAATTACCTGATTTAGCATTTCTTTATGTTGACCAGTTGATACAACGCATACATTGAAGTTTTTATTATTCTTGAATTCTTTAATTAAAGGAGCAACTTTTATAGCCTCAGGTCGAGTGCCGAAAACAAATAGTATTTTTTTAATAGACATATATAAGCTTATAATTTTAACGTAATTTAATATCAAAGAAAGATTTGTAAACATGTTATTTAAAACTAAATTCAAATATGAAAAAAATAATGCTGATTTTTATAATGATGTTCAATATCATTCTTGCTCAAGTCTCTTTGTCTGATTTGAAATCTCTTGGAAATGAACAATTAGATCAAATTAGAGATGAATTAAAAGCCTCTAGTGAGCTTGACAAAAGTATTTCTGACATAGACTCAATTGATATCCCTGAAATTGTAGAGATTGAAAAACCAATTACGAAGGTCGAAGAAAGTGTTTATTTCGGCTATGAATATTTTAATCGAGACATAGCTTTCTTTGACAACCTTCCAGCCCCATCTGATTATAAGTTAGGTCCTGGAGATGAGTTGTATTTGACAATTTGGGGAGAAATTAACATTCAAACAACTCTTCTCATTAATAAAGATGGACTAATTTATTATGATAGTATTGGTTTTATTAATTTATCTAATAAAACTATTAATGAAGCAGAGTCAATTTTAAAAGAAGAATTATCTAGAATTTATGCAACAATTAATGATCCTAATAATTCTACTCGTGTAAGATTATCTTTAGGAGAATTAAAGTCTATAAATGTATATTTTTCTGGACATTCCAAGAATCCTGGGATAAATCTAATTCACCCATTTGCTGATGCTTTTACTGCAATTGGACAAGCAGGTGGTTTGCATTTAGATGGATCCCTAAGAAACATTGAGTTGATTAGAAATGGGGAAGTAATATCTAAAATAGACTTCTATTCATTCTTTAGCGATGGTAAAAATAATTTTGCAAACATAAGAATATTAGATGGAGATGTTATTCATATACCGACAATAATAAACCGTGTTGAAATAGATGGAGAAGTAGTAACTCCTGGATTTTACGAACTACTCGAAGATGAGTCTATTCAGAGCTTAATTGAATATGCAGGAGGACTGAAACCCACTGCTAGTAAAAAAGCAATTTTAAAACAAATTTTACCTGTTCAAAATCGTATTTCTGATGATATAGCAAGAACTAATTCAATAATAAACCTTTCCTTGGCTAATGGTATATTGATAAATAATGGTTCAATAGTTTCTGTTTTGCCTATCGCTGATAATGATACAGATGTAAATATTTTTGGGAGAGTTGTTTCCCCAGGGGCTTATCCAGCTTTTGAAGTTGATATTACACGTGAATCTAATAATATACGTAGAGCTCTTTCACTCAAAGAAGTTCTTGATTTAGCTGGAGGATTTAATGATCCAATTTTCAGAAAATCCATTTTTGATACTATTGCTATTTTAAGGTTAGATGAAAATCAATTTTATGCAAAGGAATTTTCTGTAGAATATAAGGATGCTGCAAAATTTGACGTTAAAATTAATGATCAAATTTTTGTGTATGAAAATTCTAATTATTACAACAATTTTACTTATACAATTAATGGTGAAGTCAAAAAACCGGGGACATACCCACTAAAACAGGGATTAACTCTTGCTGAAGCTATAATAAAAGCTGGAGGTGTTTCAGAATTAGGAACAATTAATAATATTTCAGTTACTAAACCTCTTTTAAGAATTGATGAAGAAGGCAATGAAATTCTAGAAAGCGAGCTAGTAGCAAATATCAATTTAAATTTTGAAATTTCAGGCGATAATGTTATAAATGTTTTACCGAAGACAAATGTAATAAGAGTAGATGGAAATGTTTATAACCCTGGATTAATTGCACAATCTAACTCCAGCAACATCACTATGTCTAAGGCAATTGAGTTGGCTGGTGGCTATAAACCTTATAGCATGAAATCAAGAGCTTATGTAATTAGAGCTAATGGAGAGATCGAAAAAGCCAATTTATTTAGAGGAAGAGCAAAAAGAATTTTCCCTGGTGATTTTGTTTTTGTCCCTTTAGATCCTAACCCAAATGAGTTTGATATAACATCTTTTATAGCTGATTTTTCAACAACACTTGCTAACATTGCAGCTATTCTTATAATTTTAGAAAATAATAATTAAATAGTAGGAAAAAAATTGTATAATCCAATTATAGAGAATGAAAATATTAGTTTAAAAAACTTAATTATTTTTTTAAAACTGATCTTTAGGAAGATTATTAAAATACCTTTATTAGCTACTTTACTTCTCACATTATATTTTACTTTTTTAAAAACTCCATCTTATTCTGCTAAGGTTTCCTTTTATACCGATTATAAAAAAGCTTCCGAATCTTCTCTATTTACACCCTTTATTGGTGTTATAACTGGAGATGAGAGTTTAAATTTTTCAATTGAAGACTACATTACTTCTGACAAATTTCTTAAAGAAATATCTCTTAAAACATATAATGTTCATGGTGAAGAACAAACTTTAGTTGAGCTTTGGTCTAAAGATTTTAACAAAATCTTTTCTGTAAACCCATTAGACTTTATAAAAAAAGTTGACAATCAATATATGTTAAACAAAAATTTAAGTATTGACGAAAAAAAGCTAGCATACACTAAGAAAAAATTAAAAAATAGTATATCACACAAAGAGGAGAGACTAACTAATTTACATACAATTACTGTTACAATTAGAAGAGATGCTTTTTTACCTGAGCAAATTGCTAATGCTGTTTATAGCTCCACTATATCATATTCAAGTGAAATAACAAATACAAAGGCAATTGAAAAAAGAAATTTTATTAACGAAAGAGTTAATCAGGTAAAAAAAGATTTAGAGAATTTTGAAAATGAAATGATTTATTTTCTTAATAAGAACAAAAATCTTGATTCGCCAAACCTTTTGATTCAAAAAAATCGAATTCAAAGAAATATTACTTTACAAACACAGTTGTTAGCAAATTTGAGTGATCAGTTAGAGATATCAAAAATTGATGCAAAAGATAGTACTTCATCAATTTTTTTGCTTGATGCACCTTCTGTGTCATCATCTAAGTCAGGAATTTCTCCATTAAGAGCTATAATATTAGTTTTCGTTTTTGTCTTTGTATTATCATTTATTTTTGAATGTTATATAAATCGTAAAGAATTATTTATTTTTGAAAGCTAATGATTTGTTGGCTTACAGGGCAACCAGGAAGTGGAAAAACTACTTTAGCTAACTCACTTATTGAACATCTAAAAAGTGAAAATCCCGATATATTTATAATCAACTTAGATGGTGATGATTTAAGAAATATTAATAAAAATAAAGATTATTCCAAGGAAGGAAGAATTAAGAATATATCAACAGCCATTTCAATTATTAGATTTTTAGCAAATAAAAATTATCATTGTATAGTTTCAATTGTTGCTCCGTACAGATTTTTGAGAGACGAGTTAAAAGAAGAATTCCCCTTTTTAGAGGTTTTTTTATATACCTCTGAAATAAGAGGTAGAGAGCATTTTTTTGCAACTGATTATCAAGAGCCTGTTGATAAAAATCATTTATCAATAGATACGGGAAAATTAACAATAGAGGAAAGTACTAATGAAATACTCAATGTTTATAGGAAGATGGCAGCCATGGCATCAGGGTCATAGATGGTTAATTGATCAACGCTTAAATGAAGGTAAAAATGTTTTAATTTGCATTAGAGATATGGAGCCAGATGATAACAATCCATTTACGTGCAACGAAGTTTACAATAATTTACAAAATGAATTAAAAAAATTGATTGATAATGGTAAAGTTAAAGTTATTATCATACCAGATATTGAATCTGTTAATTACGGTAGGGGCGTTGGTTACGACATCATTGAGCATGTTCCTCCAAAAACAATCGGTGATATATCAGCAACTAAGATTAGAGAAGAAATTTTTGATAGTAAAAAATCATAATTTTTTTTAGGGCCCATAGCTCAATTGGTTAGAGCAACGGACTCATAATCCGCAGGTTCGGG
>Ga0055584_100004646_pt1 | contig 13446 bp, 6 predicted proteins | sample OSDHelmetaG_FD_58716 | JGI IMG/M metagenome (GOLD analysis project Ga0055584, IMG submission 58716) | Pelagic marine sediment microbial communities from the LTER site Helgoland, North Sea, for post-phytoplankton bloom and carbon turnover... | ecosystem: Environmental > Aquatic > Marine >... | reverse complement strand
ATATATATATAATGAAAAAATTAACTACATTTATATCTCTTTTGTTTTGTTTGTCAGGATTTGGCTACGCTCAAGAAACACCTGAGATGCCCAAACTTAAAAAACGGGCGAACTCACCTGTTTTCAAGAAACTTTATAAGGGGGTTAATGTAGACACGTCAACTCCCGAAAATGGGGTATGGTTTAAGGTTCAGCACGAACCTGAATATTTTAAAGCCGCCGCCGCCGCCGGTTTTGAATCGGTGCGCATATTTATGCCATTTCAATCCAACATAGAATCCATAGAAGCGCAAATCAACGATGCCATAGATCATAATTTAGCCGTCGTGGTCTGTATGTGGGGATCTCCTTCTTGGTCAAAAATAGATGCAACGGAAGGCGCAAAACAAATTGCAGAAAGATGGGGAGAGCTGGCCAGGCTCTGGAAAAAGTATCCTAGTGATTTAGTTTTTGAAATACTCAATGAACCTGCAGGGATAGGCTTTAAAGGGGAAGATGGTCACAAAAAAGCCATGAAACTTTATAATGCGGCCGTACAAGCTATCCGCAATGAAGACCCTGACCGTCCTATTTTGATTGGATGCCCCGGATGGAATGACTCGATCTTTCTCGATCCTTATGTAACAGAAGAATACCTAAGCTATACTTTTGATGGAGGCAAAGGGTTCTACGATGATGTCAACGCAGGTGTTGCCATACATTTTTACAGCCCTAAACATAAGGATGGTATCAATTTCGCCATGTGGACTCAATCTTTAAAAGGAGCCAATTGGAAGCCTCCCATTCTAAACGAAATCACCCATGCTGCTAAATGGAGAGAACGCATCGGCGTCAACATTCCAATTATTACATCCGAATGGGGCTGCTGGTTATTTCCGAAACGTCCTAAAAGTGAATTGAATGAATGGCTGGATTATCATATGAGCAATTTTAAGAAATATGATATCGGTAATATGTGGTACACGGGCATCGTACATAATCAGGGAGAGTTCGCAATTTTTGATAGTGAATTAGGTTGGAATCAGACGGTTCTCGATAAGTTGACTGGAGTAAAGCCAAGCACATGGCCCCAAACCTCACAAATCATCAATGGTGAGTTCTTTAGTCCTGATTTTTCCTGGCATTTGTCCACAGATAAAATTACAAAAGAGTTTGTTTACGATGATGAAGCTTTAAGCGGGGCCAGCATGTTAAAAGTTATCGTACCTCAAAAAACAGATGGGCAATTATATCAGCAAACGTTTATAGGTGAAGATCCCAACAAGAGAGCCCCCGGCAGAACATTGCTCCACCTCATCAAAGGGCAAACGTATAAACTCAGTTTTATGGCCAAAAGCGAAAATGGGAAAGGTCAAGTCAAACTCAGTTTAAAAAGTGCTAGAGGTCTGGATTTAATCTACGACAGCTATGATGCGGATAACGCTTGGATTGAAATTGGCAGCGAACCCAGGACGTACACCAGACTCTATACGCATAATGGGGGTGACGAAATGGATGTCCGGCTGGAACTCGATGTTGGCTCCAAGGAACAGGTCCTTTACCTGGATAAGGTCGAGTTTGTCAGAAACTAGGACGTCTATGAGGCCTGCCTGAAAGATGAACTTCAAAGACAAGACGGTACTAATTACAGGGCTTAGCTCGGATACTGGCAAGAGCACCGCGTTACTCCCAACATACCGGAGGAATTAGTTGGTGTGTGAAGAAAAGCTCAAGGCCAGTGTGTTGGGCTTTTCGATACACGGGTCATAGGAGAGAAACGCGTTTCCCACCACAAATTATATAATGTGTGATTGATTTCATTCTTTAACCGCCAATACGACTACGGTCTGATCGTGCTCCCTGCACTACATCCCCTGTAAAAGATTGCACCTCGCTTATCAGATAACCCAGCAGCTGTGGTGCCGAGAGTTGCTGTTCACAGCCTTGTTGAATCGTTTCCGCCGTTCTTTCAAAACCAAACATCTCATATGCTGAATTACTCGCTTCGATAATACCATCGGAACAGAAAACAATGCGATCTCCTGCATGGAGTTGAGTTTCTATTACCGGGTACTTTGTATCCGAGCGCACACCGAGAGGATATCCATCAATCTGCAGCGCAACAATTTCACCCGATGCGGCTTTGTAGTGATAGGGATAAGGACAACCCCATTTGCGGAAAGAATTGGCCATCTCCATCATCGAAGTCGGGCACCGGGGCTTTGATGATATGGTGAAGGTCGTGGCGCTGGGGGTGTCTTTGAGCACTTGACCGACCAGCGCGTACCGTATTCGTAGATGGAGTGGATGCAGTTCAAGCTGCGCTCCAGCGCGCGTTCCAAAGCCTGCTGGCCGGTCCTTTAGCGGCAAATCGCATCGGTCCGAAACAGATTTCCTATACAGTGCAGGATACAGAGCTGATCTTCGTCCTGTCTCTATCCCAATACGGCGCATACGGGGGAGGGCATTTCGGTCTCGCTGCTGTATTCCAGTTTGCCCGTATCACCATCGATGTGGAAAGCCACGACCTTGTCGCTTTGGGTGGTCGTCACAAACAGCAGGCGTCCATCTGGCGTAATCGTCAGATTCTGCGGCATTACGCCGCGGCTTGGCTCGATACCGTTGGGCGTTAGCACGCCGGTAGAGGTATCCCTAGTAAACATAGCGATGCTGTTGTGCCCCCGGTTCGTACCATAGAGAAAGCGACCGTTTGGGGTCAGTGTCAGATCCGCTGTGTGTGTGACCTCGTCGTACCCATCCGGCAGCGTGGGTACCATACCCTGCTCCAGCAGCAGGCCCCGTTGTGCATCGTAGGCGAAGCTGGTGATCGTATTGCCCAGTTCGTTGATGACGTACGCGTGCCGTTGATCCGGCGCGATAGTAAAGTGCCGGGGACCGCCACCCGCCTCAATGCGTGCGAAGGGTTGCTCACCTGGGGTGATCGTCCCGCTATCAGCATCTAGGGCGTAGATCATGACTTTGTCCGCGCCGAGATCGGCGGCAAAAGCAAAGCGACTGTCGCCGGCAATCCAGAAACAGTGGGCGTGGGCTTCCTGCTGTCGGTTTTCGTTGATGCTGGAGCCCACATGTTGAAAGAACGATCCCGGCTTACCAAGAGAACCGTCCGCTTCGAGGGGGTAGCTGGAGACGCTGCCACCCTCATAGTTGGCAACAACAACCGCCTTGCCCGTCGGGTCGATCTCGACGTAACAGGGAAAAGCACCCTGCGTCGGCTGCTGATTCATCAGCGTCAGCTCGCCGCTGCTCCGATCCAGTGACATGGCCGAAACCAGGCATGCTTCCCCGGGATCGGTGATACTGTAAAGCACATCTTTGCTGGGGTGCAGATCGATATAGAAGGGATTGCTAATGGACTGTGCCGTCTGCGAGACCTTCTCCAGTTTGCCGTCGTTGTCGATGATACGGTAGACGAAGATTCCTTCGTCGTTGGTAAACGTGCTGACAATCAGTAGTTCGTCGCTCATGATCCAGTCTCCATCAGTCGTTCAGGTTTTCGATCGCGTTGAGTTTTGTCCGCCATATCTTTAGCTGGTCACTTTGTCGGCGCAGTGCGTGCTGCGGAAAAGCGTTTGTCGCATGGGAGGCATCTCCTCTATCAATTGCTCCGGAGGATTCCACGAACCCCAGCGCGCACCGACGCTGTTGTACAGATTAAGAACAGATACTCCTGGCTTGTCGGTATTTCACGGGGTTAACTGTCTTCAGGCAGGGATTCCCGCTGTCGCCAGTCACCCAGTCCGAACGTTCGGTCGTCGGCTTTAGCCAGAAGGCTGGGCCGCTCTTTAACCTGACGACTCCAATTCTGGCGTCCATGAAAAAGAATCTTCTGATTGTCGGGAATCGATTCGAGGAATTCATTTGACCACGTACCATCTCCCCAATAAGGAAAATGACTCGGGCCATAGCCATTGATAATGATCACACGCTCTCGTTCACTGCGGATCTGTCCCGTCGCATGGATCAACGGTTCGGCAAAAAGCAAAGTGGAACCGGCCGGTGCGTTTACCTGGTGAATCATCGAGCGGTCTTTATAGGCGCAGGCAATTAACTCGTCTGGTGGAATATCAATCTTGTGGCTACCAGCGATCACCACGGTGCCGCCATCATCCGAATCTAGGTCGGTCAGATTGGTTAATGTTTTGACAAAATTAGAATGGTACAACCCATTGCGCGTGTGACTTCCGTACGGCACATCGGTGCCTCGGTGAAAGGAAAAGGTTGGTTCTTCTGTTTTATCCCAATCTGGCAACCGGCTGTTTATATGGGCATTCGATTCCACCAGTCTAATCTCCCCGCCCACAATTTCTGCCGCCATACCAAGGAGTCGGGGATGGGAGATATAGCTGGCAATCAGGGGATGAGCCTGTTCGATATCTCGCATAAAAACATGATGTGCATTGTCAGGGTGTGCCAAGCCTGCGCCGCGAGCCTTGGCTGCGGAATCAGCCGAAAACGATATCGGTTGACCTGCCGCTACTAGATTGGTTTTTAATTCCTGCAGGACATCGATTAAAGCCTGGCATTCCATAGGCGTCAGCACCTCCGGAATAACCACATAGCCATAAATGTCAAAATGAAGACGCTGCTGAGAACTCAGAGCAGGAAAGGGAATATCCATTGCCGGCAGAGATACGCGATGATAATTCATATGATCTCAATCGTTGGTTAAAAGGAATGAGTTCCTCAATAGAGCGGCCCCGTCCTTGTAAAGAGACGTAAGATGGTCCTCCTGAACTATTTAAAAACAAGCGATTGCTTTTGTTTCCAAATAGCTCTGCCTGATGAACTATCCAAGCATTAATATCATGCCCGAATTAAGGCGCACCTACCGCGAACCACTGGATTAGCTCGTTAGCACTTTTCAAAGCGAACTGCCTTTTAATCAAGCTCCCCGATGGATCGAAGAGTAAAAGCTCTGACGGGCTGGCACGGTGTTTAGTGATCAGTTGGTCGCCGTCTGGGGTGCCGATTTTGGCGAAGAGAAAGAACACTTGGTCGCTAAGCAGATCACGCGCTTTATTCATTTCTTCAGACTGGCTTATGCTAACGACAAGATTTGGGTCGTAGACAAACACCAGCGCCGGCTTGCCGGTACCTATTTGCTCGTGGGTCATATTAAAACCCTTAGGCATCGCCGTTAACATAAGTCCTATAAGTATCAATATGAATGTGGTGACACTAATAAAAACCCAAGGCTTTCGGCGAGTGGAGTTGGAATTATATTTCTCGTTGATGGCACATCCCTCCTTTTATTAGTGAAACGTGACGCAGTGTTCAGCTGCGCACCCCTTACCAATCATCATGAAGTTTGCATTGAGAGCGTCTGGACTTTCATCTGGATTGTTGGCTAACTTGTGGATAGCCGGACTAGTCCCGATACTTTTCCTATCTCCTCGTATTGTCCCCCACCGGGCTTCTCGCTTTCGATCTACTCAAAACGAACTCATACTGCAGCAAGATAGCGATCGAAGAGCATAAGCGCGTTTCTCCGGCTGCCAATACCTCTAGGACAAAGCTTGTCTAATCTCGTCGGTCTGCGCTGCGAACTGATCCAGCCCTGCAGACATGGCCTCCATATCAAACATATCAGTTGCTTCCTCCAGTTGCTGCGCCCAATTCGCTAGTGGAGCGTAGCCCGCTGATTCCGCCAGGGCGCGTATTTCTGCGGCAAATTCTTCGATGCTATCGATCGCCATTGTCGCATTGAGTTCGTCTACGTGCCCATGCAAGGTCTGGATTTTTTCGAGCAATTCGGGTAGTCGCTCCAGCACCTCTGGGGTCAGGTCGAAGGCTGCGTCCGTCGCGTTGCCTTCGTTTAGCTCAGGACCCAATGCGTCCTGGATCAGGGGCAGGAGCCTGTCGAGTTCTTCCTGGACAGCACGGAGGTGGACCTCGACCTCGTCCCCATTTTTAATTGCTGCTTCGAGCCCCTGTGCGCATCGTTCCAACTCCGTTGCACCGAGCGTGCCGGAGACACCTTTGAGGGAATGGGCGGCACGCTCTGCCTTTTGGTTATTACCTTCAGCGAGTAGGTTTTTTATCGTGCTGACGGCGTTGGCCTGGTCGCCGTCGCAAAACTGCCGCATCAGTTTTGCGTAGAAGTCGCGCTTGCCCGCTACGCGCTCGATACCGGCGGCCGTGTCCAGGCCTTCGATCTGGGCGAGGGCGTCGAGTTGATCGTTTTGCTGTGCCGTATCCTCGGTGCCGTTGACAGGAGGTGTCGCGTTTGCGTCCTCGTCTATTGCAGGCATCTCGCGTTCGTCCGGCGGTATCCATTGCAGCAACGTCTTAAACAGCGCAACGGGGTCAATGGGTTTGGCCACGTGGTCGTTCATGCCCGCTTGAATGCAGCGCTCGCGGTCTCCGGCCATGGCATTGGCCGTCATGGCGACGATGGGCAGGTCGCCAAAGCGTCCATCCCCGCGGATTTCGAGTGTGGCCGTGATGCCGTCCATGACCGGCATCTGCATATCCATCAGCACGAGGTCATACTGGGTCGTGCCCACTTTATCGACGCCGATCTGCCCGTTCTCGGCTAAGTCTATCTGGAAGCCCGCGTCCTGTAAGAGTTCGGTGGCGACCTGCTGATTGATCTCGTTGTCTTCGACGAGCAGGATCTGCGCGCCCTGGATAGACGAAAGATCGAGCCCTTCGGTGACGGATGTATTCTCTCGCGCCTTGGCCGTCCATTCTGCATCACCGCGCAAGGCGTGTAGGGCCGCGTCGTGTAGCTGAGAAGGGTTGACCGGTTTGACCAGCGTGATATCGATGCCGGCCGCGTGTGCTTCTTCTATTACGTCGGTGCGACCATAAGCCGTAATCATCACCGGCTGCGGGCGCGTCGAGAGCTCTAGAGCACCCAGCCTACGGATGGTCTCGATACCGTCGATACCTGGCGGCATGCGCCAGTCGATAAAAACGAGGTCGTAGGGATCGTCGGCGACGGCTGCCTGGATCAATTCGAGCGCTTCTTCGCCCGACGGTGCTTCGTCGACGCGCAGCGTCATCGACACCAGCATTTCGGCAATGATATGCCGCGCTTCGGAATTGTCATCGACGACCAGCGCACGTCGGTTGCGCAGGTCGGGCTCGATCACATAGGTCTTTTCTTTTATGGCACCCACGCCGAGGCGAGCGGTAAACCAAAAGGTGCTGCCTTGACCAAGCTCGCTTTCGACGCCGACCTGTCCGCCCATTAACTCGGCGAGATTCTTGGAAATAGCCAGCCCCAGTCCCGTGCCGCCAAACTTGCGGGTGGTCGATGCATCGGCCTGCTGGAACGATTGAAAGAGTTTGCTCTGTTGTTCCGGCGTTAGGCCCATGCCCGTATCTTCCACCTCAAAACGCACGATGAGATCATCATCGATTTCTTGCTCTGTGCGCACCCGCACGACGATTTGTCCCTCTTCGGTAAACTTGACGGCGTTGTTGCAGTAGTTGATGATGATTTGCCCCAAGCGCAGCGCATCGCCGCGCAGGTTGTTCGCCAGTTCCGCGTCGATAGCAAAGAGAAACTCCAAGCCTTTGTCGGAAGCTTTGGGGCCGATCAGGGCGGCGACATTGTCCATGATTTCATAGAGGGAGAAGTCGACGGTTTCGATATCGAGTTTGCCGGCTTCGATTTTCGAGAAATCCAGTATATCGTTAATGATGCCCAGCAGGTGCTGACCGGAGCCCTGAATTTTATCGATATAATCCCGCTGTTTGGCATCGAGTCCCGTGCGCGAAGCGAGGTGTGCCATGCCGATAATGGCATTCATCGGCGTGCGGATCTCGTGACTCATATTGGCCAAGAACTCGCTCTTGGACTGGTTGGCTTCGTCGGCTTCGAGCTGCGCTGCTTCGGCAGTGGCCGTGCGCTCTTCGAGTGCTTGCAAGTCGTCCATACGGCGAAAGCCTTCCGACAAGACTTCGGCCAATCGCTCGAGGTGGCCAATTGCACGGGCAGAAAAAGCGTTCGGACTATTGCTATTAACCGCCAAGGTGCCATGTGAAAAGGGCACGTCGATTATGCACCGCACGCCGGGGTAGTCGCGCTCCATCCCCTCTCTTTCGTTATAGGGGTCTTCGCGCTGTAAATCTGGGCGATAAACCGTCGCCTGATCCTGCCAAACTTTGTAGATCATTGCCGATCCATTGAGTTCGCCGACTTCGTCATAATTTGCGCGCTGGTTGACGGTATCCCGAAAAGTGACTCCATCGCTCTCTGCCTGTTTGGCCACTGTGTTGATGCCACAACTGTTATACGGTATTTGTAAGTCGCCGAGAATTTCGGGTAGAGAAGCGGTCAGTTTTCCTAGGCTATTGCCCCCTTCCATATCCCAGATAATATCGCGCACTTTTTCTAAGGAGACCTGTACGTTGTAGTCTTCCGCAATCCGCAGTTGGGCTTCTTCTGCTGCTACAGTGCGATCCGCCAACTGATGGTTGCGCCTGAACAATTGACGCCCCTGCCAAAAAAGGGCGAGGCTGGCCAAAACCAAAACAGACCAGAGGGCGATTTGGCCGTAGGGATAGTGCACTGTTACTCGCACTGACGTCGGCTCGGGCGTTATGCCGAGATCGCGGTCTATGGCCTGTACTTCAAAGCGATACTCGCCCGCTGGCAGGTTCGTATACTCAATGCGTCGTGAAGAAGTGACTTGCCAGTCGTCATAACCCGCCAAGCGATAGCGATATAGCTGAGCCTCAGGCGATGTCTTTAGACTGGTCGCGCGTACGACAAAGCGCAGGAGGGGTTGAGTCGTCGGTATGCTAACGTCCTTATTGGGACTGTAGCGCGCATCTGCTTCAATGGTTATGATGCGGACTTTGGGTGGTGCGTAGGATGGTTTGAAGCGAGTAACGCCATCACCCCAGGTGGCGATCCAGATATTGCCGTGCCGGTCTTCGGCCAGATCGGAAATGCGGTTGCCGCTGATTCCATCGCGCTGAATGAGCGTTTGGAAAATGCCGTCGGCATAGCGCGAAATACCGCCCGCACTGGCGATCCACAGGTGGTTGCGCGAATCCTCGAAGAGCGCGTTGACGAAATTGTGCATTAGACCACTGCGCGCAGTGTAGGTTACCATCTCGCCGTTGTAGTAGCGGCTCAGTCCGGCCCGAGTGCCTAACCACAGGTGCTGCTCTTGGTCAAAGAGCATGGTCACGATGTCATTATGCGGTAGTCCATCGGACATAGTCAGATGCCGGTATTCGTCGCCGTCTCGGTGCACGGCCCCCTGCATATAGGCCGAGAACCATAGACGGCCTTGTCCATCTTCCACTAAGTTGCCAATAGCGTCACTCGGGAGTCCTTGCTGCGAGTTGGTATTGGTGAAGTGGCCGTCGCGATAATAGCTCAGGCCTCCGCCGTCAGTGCTTATCCAAACGCCCCCATCGTCGCTGGCCAGTACGCGGCTGACACGGTTATGTGCCAGTCCGTTCTCGATAGTCAAGGTTTCGAAACGCTCGCCATCGAAGCGCACGACTCCGCCGCCGACGCTGGCTATCCACAGGTTGCCCTGCGCGTCTTCCGTTAGGTCGCGCAGGGGAAACGGTGGTAGACCGTCAGCGCTCGTGTAGGTTTGTAGACTGTCACCGATAAAACACGCCAGGCCGGCGCCCGTGGCCATCCACATGCGGCCGTGGCGGTCCTCGAAGAGTTTCCATACATCGTTGCTGAGCAGTCCATCTGCTGCGCCGAAATAACGAAAATCACCCGCTGTGTAGCGCACGAGCCCAGCGGTCGTGCCGACCCATATATTGCCCTCGCGGTCTTCAAATAAGCAGTGTGCGACATCGCCGCCCAGGGTTTCTCTGCCCGGCAGCGGCACGCGTCGCCCATGCTCGAAGCGGTAGACTCCGCCCAGGGCAACCGTAGCCAGCCCGATTTCTGTCGAACGGGTTCCCAACCAAAGCTGCCCGTCTCTCGTTTCCATAATGCGGTCTATCTGCCGCTGCGGCGGCAGTTCGTTATTGTGTTCGGCGTGCACAAAGCGCTGTCCCACTCTTTTGGCCAACCCTCGATCCGTGCCGACCCACAGCTCGGTCGAGCCTAGGTATAAACTGCGAATGGCTTTACTTGGAAGACCATCCTGTTCGTCGTAGCGTCTGAACTCATTGCCATTAAAAGAGAGGAGGCCGTCAGACAGAGTTGTTAGCCATACGTTATCGCCTTCGATAACGATATCATCTACCCATGACCGCGGTGCCTTGGGTAAGTCCTCGTAGCGGTAAAAGAAATTGCCGTCAAAGCGCAGAAGGCCGCGATCAGCGCCAATCCACAGCGAACCGTCGGGGCCAAAGCGCAGTGCGCGAATGCGGCCGGCCGGCAAACCGTCGCGTGGACCATAGTTAACTAAGTGTCTGCCTTTTAAGCTGCTCAGCCCATTTTCCGTGCCAATCCACAGCGTTCCCTCTGCGTCTAGCGCGAGGGAAAGCACCTCGCCTTTAGGCAGCCCATCCTCGTCGGTAAAATTGCGAAAAATATGCCCGTCGTAGCGGCTTAAACCACTGGAGGTGGCGATCCAGAGTTGCCCATCATTGCTCTGGACTATATCGCGCACCGAGTCTCCGGCTAAACCATCCATGACACCCAAAGCCTGCCAGCCTGGGCCTAAAAGCCCTACTCCCGCTTCTCTGCGGATGCCTAGGCCCGCTTCTATGGTATGGCCGATATTTGTCGGCAGATCAAAATTGACAACGGCGTCGCCGCCGGCGGTAAGTGATACGGACTTTGGCTGGGTGTTCTGCCCGACGTCGGGTAATAGAACATAGGAGCCGATCGGCAACGGTAGCGCATAGTATCCCAGCGTATCGGTCTGCACACGCACGTGTAGAGAAGAGTCGCTGGGCGAATAAATATCCAACATAGCGCCCGTGAGCGCCGGTCCTTCAGCCCATTTGAGCTGCCCCCGTAGCGTGACCAGAGATTCCGGCTGTGCAACTAGGAGGATATCTCCTCGCTTCCCCGCTTCTCCTGCCTTACCTGTATAGGCGCCCCAAGCAACCCACGAATAGGAATCATCGCCGTCTCGGTCGCTGACGACGATATCGAAACTCAGGCTTTTCCCACCGGTCGGCATTGACCAATGCAAATCACTTAGGTCAAAACGCCATTCGTAGGTGTGGCGACCATCATCGCGGTGCCAGGCGACGCGGTCTCCCGCCTGAGAGTCTGGGCGGCGCTGCTGCTCAGAGCCCTCACCGCGCAGTGCGAATTGGGTGGCGATACTCTGATCTGTGTGGTGCAGGTCTATATAGATTTCACAGCCGTCTTCCGTCATCCAATCGCGCGCGGCGCTGTGGTCGATAACGATATCTGAGTCGGATACCTCGAGAGCTACATAGAGGGCTTTTGCGACTGAGTCGAAGCCGACGCGGAACCGGGCATCGACATCGCCGGCGTCTTCTGGCCAATTTCCGTACTCTGCTCGGCTGATAGGATAGCTAGGTAGGTCGTCTGGCCAGTCCGAGAAGTCGCCGTCTATTGCGATATTCTGCACTGGATAAGCGAGGGCTGCGGCTCCGTTGTGAGCGTGGGCTGCAAACGCAAAGAGTAGAAATATGATGGCACAGAGGAGCGGAATAGATGCTCTGTTATAGCCGGTTTTTAAGGTCATAATATAGATAGGTAAGAGAACAGACTCATCAGCAACTGATTAAAATAGGCAATACAAGAGCATACAACCACAAGCAGAGCAGGTGTTTTAGCGCAAATGGACATCCGCAAGGCAGCAGGCATAGGAATAATTTATTTCGGGGGTGTTTGGTGCGAGCGTCTGGCTGTGTTGTGAAGCAGCAGGCCGCGAGGATAATGGGCTAGAGCGCGTAGGCCGTATGAACTGGCAGCAAAAGCCAGCGCGCCGCTGTTATTTTTTTCTTGTTAACAGAGACACCTAGGTCTCTATATGCCATTTACTGGGAAGTCATTGTCCCAGTAGGGGGCACTCTCTCGCCTTCCAGACGTGGTCAATCCTATCTCTTTAGCATTTTTAACCTTAAATACCAAAGGTTTGTGCTCTACTCGGAAAGGAGAGGCATAGTATTTGCATAATTAGTTGGTGTAAGCACTGAACAGGGTTTCGCCTCGAGCGAGGCCCCGCTTTTTTCTTCACTGAAACCCGCCATGTTGCGACTATGCTCCTAGCTCTGACATCTGTCCTCACTCTCGGCGGTATTGCCTTAGTCCTCGCTGTACTATTAGTCATCATCAACAAAAAGCTCTTTGTAGAAGAAGATCCGCGCATCGATGTAGTGGAGGAAATGCTGCCGAGCGCCAACTGCGGCGCCTGCGGTTTTCCCGGCTGTCGCGCTTTTTCCGAGGCCGTGGTGAGTGGCGATATCTTGCCGGGCAAATGCTCGGTGAGCAGTGAAGAAGGGCGGGTGGAGATCGCCGAATTTCTGGGCGTTAGCCTAGGGGCAGAGGAAAAGGTAGTAGCGCGATTGGCCTGTGCCGGCGGCATCAATGTGGCGCGCAAGCGGGCCCTATACCAAGGGCTGGAAACGTGTCGCGGTGCCGCGCACGTTGGCGGCGGTGGTAAGAGCTGTGCTTGGGGTTGTCTGGGGCTGGCCGACTGCGAGGTGGTCTGCGATTTTGACGCCATCACCATGAACGAGTATTCGCTGCCCGTTGTCGATGAGGATAAATGCACGGCCTGCGGCGACTGCGTGACGGTGTGTCCCAAGGGGCTGTTTGAACTGCATCCGGTCAGCCACCGCCTGTGGGTGGCCTGCCGCAACTTAGAGGCGGGAGACGAGATTTTAGCGGACTGCGAAGTGGGTTGTACGGCCTGCGGGCGCTGCGAGATGGACGCGCCCAGCGGGCTGGTGCAGATCGAGAACAACTTGCCGGTGGTCAATTATGCGCGAAACCACGACACGCGCGCACCGATTGAACGCTGTCCGACCGGCGCTATTGTATGGCAGGCCGCAGATGGTCCGATCAAAGGTCGGGAGACAAAGAAAGTATTGAGAAAGAGGCCCTTGCCAGCGGCGGCGACCTGAGCGCCGCGCGAGTGCGAACTATACTGATGGAAAAAGGATGAGATACATGGCTAAGCAAGAGAAGTCCTTCAAATACCCCGGAAAACGCGATGCAATGGATGGCAATACCGTGGCCATCATGTGCGAGCGGGAATCAACCGACGCTGCAGGAGCTTATCCCATTACCCCCTCGACGCAGATGGGTGAGTATTGGGCGGAAGCGGCCGCGGCGGGCCATATCAATATCTCCGGCCGGCCGTTGATCTTTATCGAGCCGGAGGGCGAGCACGCGGCGGCCGCGGTGACGGCGGGTCTGTCGATGACCGGCCTGCGCGCGTCCAATTTCTCGTCCGGCCAGGGCATTGCCTATATGCACGAGTCGCTCTACGCGGCGGTGGGTAAGCGCCTGCCCTATATCCTCAATATAGGCGCGCGCGCCATGACCAAGGCCACGTTGAATGTACATGCGGGCCACGATGA
>Ga0055584_100004644_pt1 | contig 13452 bp, 11 predicted proteins | sample OSDHelmetaG_FD_58716 | JGI IMG/M metagenome (GOLD analysis project Ga0055584, IMG submission 58716) | Pelagic marine sediment microbial communities from the LTER site Helgoland, North Sea, for post-phytoplankton bloom and carbon turnover... | ecosystem: Environmental > Aquatic > Marine >... | reverse complement strand
GTCCATAGCGGTTGTCCTGGCCGCTGGAGATCAGGGCAATGTCCGGATCTACCTGGCGCAGAAAGGCCGCTGAGCTGCTGTGATTTGACCCGTGGTGGGCCACCTTGAGCACATCACATTGGGGTACTCCACCGCGGGAGACCTCCACCTCGGTCGGAGCCTCGGCATCCCCCATGAACAGGAAGCAGTCATCGCCGTGGTCAACCTGCAAGACCACGGAGTTGGAGTTTAGGTCCGAGCGTGTCCCGCGGAGGTAGCTGTTGCCGGGCCAGAGGACCTTGATGGTGATTCCATCGTCCAGCGTGATGACCTCTCCCCACTCGGCCCGACGATGGGAGACCCCTTCGTCAACCAGTGACTCCATCAGGCTTGCGTAGCTGTGTGTGGTGTGCTCGAGACCCGAATCCAAGTAGAGCGCGATCGGCAGATGCCGGACGACAGCCTCCATTCCACCCATGTGGTCGGTGTGCGGATGCGAGGTCACCACGAGCTCTAGCTCGCGGACGCCCAAGGTCTCCAGCTGTTGGTAGACCACTGCGCCCTTTTTGCCAGCGTCGATAAGGACGTTCTTTCCGGCCGGGGTCTGCAGCAGTATGGAATCGCCTTGGCCCACATCCAACATGTGGACCTGCATGGTTCCGGCCGTCGCCGTGGCGAGGAGACTGAGAAGGGGCAGCATGGCCAGGCCCTAAAGCGCTTGGAAGTGCAGGGTTCGCAGCGAGTAGTCGTAGCACCCAGCGTAGCGGGTCCCGCCGATCACGACGGTCTCGTTGTGGAAGCCCAGACCGCCGTCTTCGGCCACCATGCTGGTGGTCCATGCCGAACCGTCAAAGCTGGCCTGCATCATGTTGTTGTCTGAGCCGTCAAAGTAGAGAATCCCGGGGTAGCTTCCGTTTTCGAAGATCTCGGTGTCCGCGCCGCGGAACTCGCCATCGTCGATGACTTCGGTGCTCCAGGTGCCGCCGGGGGTGCCCCGCGCCAGGACCAAGTCCCAGTTGGTCTGGTCCTGGTATGCGATGAGAACCTCTCCGCCACTCACCAAGATACTTGGCCAGGTACCTACGTCACCCTCGCTGGCGACGACTTCGATGTCGAAGCTGCTACCGGACCCTGTAGCCAGTTTCAGGTCGCCATTGGCTGCGTCATAGTAAGCAATGTACTCGGTTCCACCGTCCACATAGAGGTGCGCGTACTTGCCTACATCTGCATCCATGGGTTCTGTACCGGTATCGTCGGGGACGTAGTCCTCGCCCTCGTCGATGATGGAGCCAGCCCAGGCGCTGCCGTTCCAGCGGGTCAGGCGCAGGTGTCCTTTTCCTTGGTCATAGTGCGCGGCCGCGGGGTTCCCGTCGGCGCCCATGGCCAGGGAAGAGAAGCGGCCGGCATTTGGGGTCGAGCCCCCGCCGGTATCGGCCAAGCCGGTCTCCCAGTCGTCCTTTCCGCCGCGCAAGGCGTAGAACAGGTTGCCGTTTGTGGCGTCGTAGTAGGTGATCCAGACGTCTTCACCGTCGATGAGCATCGAGGTGTATTTGCCTCGATCGCCGACATCCAATCCGTTCTCGTCCGCGAAGCCGTCGATTCGCTCCTCGGTCCAGTTCACGCTTTCTCCTTCGAAGGCACCCAGGGCGAAGGTCAGTCCACCCTTGGTACGGTCGTAGTAGCTGACCGCTGGCTGGCCGTCGTAGACGCCCATGGACAGGTACTGACCGATGTCGTGGGGATCTTCGAGGGTGGGCTCGACCAGGTTGACCGGATCCTCTCTGCAACCGCAGCCGATGGAGAGCAGGGCGCCGGCGGCCAAGCCGGCGAGAGGAATCAAGTGCAGTGCGCGCATGGGGCTTCCTGGCGGATAAATCGCAGCGGATAAGCCCAAAGGCTACCTCTCAAGTGGAGGGCTGTCAACGCGCGAGGCCCGGCCTGGCGCGTTGTTGAGCGCATGCGGTTTGTGGAGTGTAGCTCAGGGGCTGCACGTCCACGGCGATGGTTCTGAGCTCCACTAGGGTCATCCGCGCCATGGCTCAGTTGTTGCCCGGGGGGCATGAGAGAGAGAGACGCGCCACCAGAGTCCACGAACGTGGGTGAAGGATTGGCTGCCTTGGGAATGAATGGTGGGCTGCCAGGAGCAGTTCAAACAGACCTCGGCCGCGCTCCTGGTGGCCAGCTCCACCCCGGCCAGCGGACAATACACCCGCGATCAGGCACACATGACCACATTCGCCGCTGTCGCTCCTACGCCTACGCTGTATTCTATGTCGTTGAAATACAAGCGAATTCCATCATTCTCACGCCTGTCGGAGCCGCGCTCCGCTGACGCCTCCCACGGATTGTCTTGCTTGACCGTGGGGGTATCAAAGACCTCTGGCGCTTGGGCAGCAGCACGCTCCGCGACCTGAACCAAGTCAGCGGGGTTCTGGTTCACACACTGCCCGCAGTGGAGTTCCGTGACGGACCCCATCTTGTCAAACGGAGTTGATCTGGGGCCCTACTCTGGCATGCCGAGGTCGATCCACTGAGCCAGCACGTCCACGTCTTGCTCTGACCACTGAACATTCACTGGCATGCGCTGCCCCAGCCCACCGGCAACAGAGTGTGTACCCGCCACTTTGTGCCACAAATAGCTGTCAATGTGATTGCCCGACGCAATCAGCGGCATCTCCACCTGGCTGGACTCCACCCCGTCCAAACTCCAGATATCGCTCAGGTCCAGCGCACCAGACGGCTCTGCTCCGCTGTGGTGACAGCCCATACAATTGTTGAGCAAGGGGGCAAGGTCCCGCTCAAAGGCGGTTGGAAGACGCCCAGAGTCCACTGTCTCGGGCTGGTCACACGCGATGAGGGCAACCAAGGGGGCCCAGAGGTATCGGGTCATGTCAGGCCCGCCAAAGGACCTGTCCCAGCCTCTCCAAGTGACTCGAAGCTCACACCTGCAGCCTGGCAGATCGACAGATGAAGATCGGCAAGGGGTTGTTCGGTCGCTTGAAGGTGGTGTCCGTGTGCGAAGAACTCGGTTCCTCCAAAGAGCACAAGTGGAAGGTCATGGTTGTCGTGGTAGTGGCTATCCCCCATGCCGCTTCCGTAGAGGACCGTTGTGTTGTCCAGCAAGGTGGTCCCATCCACATCCTCCGTTTCGTGGAGTCGTTTGAGAAGTCCATTTGCGAATGCCTCACACTGCCAAGTCTGAATCGTCGTCAGCTTCGCGAGCATTTCCGGGTCGTAGTTGTGATGCGAAAGACCATGGTAAGAGTCTGGGACGCCTAAATGCTCGTGTCCGCTGTTGTTCGCCTCGGCATCCCACATGTAGCTAATGACACGGGTCATATCGCATTGAAAAGCCAGCGTGATGACCTCGCACATCTGGTCGATGGAATCCCCTTCAAGAGGCGGGTCTCCTGGGTCGCACTGCGTGTCCGAAGACTGCTCAATTCGAATTTCCAGCTCCCGAATAGCAGTGGTGTATTGGTCCAGTTTGAGCCGGTCTCGAGCAGGCAGCCGGACGTCGAGTTGGTTCAAATCTTCGAGCACACCATCCAACACGGACAATCTTAGGGTCTGGCGGCGCGCTGCTGCCTCCGGAGTGAGAGAACTCGCGGACCCAAACAATCGCGCAAACAACGCTTGAGGAGTGATGACCTTGGGTAAGGGTTGGTCAGGCCCAGCCCACGAAATGGCTGACCGCGGGCTGGAGTTGGTCGCGGAGGCTCCCAGCTCCAGGCTGCGAAACAGGGTAGCGGCGCCCACCTCAGCCGCCAGGAGTTGGTCGACGCTAATGTCCCCGCCGTCACGGGTGGAACGACAGTGCAGCCAACCTCCGCATCCGTCGTGTCCCTCGTCTACTCCCAAGGGAGATACGCCGTAATTCCTCAAGCCTGAGACAATAGTCATCTGCTCTCGATACGCGGCGAACGGTTGAAGAATAGGGGACAGGGAATAGTCAGCTCCGGTCTCGGCGACCGTCCAATCCTCCATGTTCTGACCGTTTGGAGTGAACCACCAAAGCGTTCGCTTAGGAGCCGTATGACCGTCCGCGCGGACGGACCTTGGCCGAAGAGAGTCAAGGAGAGGAATCGCGAGGAGAGCGCCAGCAGATCCGCGCAAGAATCGTCGCCGGTTGAATGCCATTATTCACCCCCTCTGTGCGTGCGGAAGGGCTCACTCTGTACAATTCCGACTATCAAGTCTGTGAACTGATAATCAGCCTCCAAAAACTGTTTTTCAATGGGAGCGATAAATGGCCAATCATCAGCACCTGTGGTGCGCCCCAGTGCGTACGTGTAGGTCTTTTGAACCATGCATCGATGTGTCTGGGGCTGCTCAGAGAGCGCAGTGGCCAACTCCGCCACGGATGTGAATGTGCCAATGCCGGGAAGCTCTCCCGATGTTTCGATTGGCGTGCCGTCGTCGTATGCACTCCGAAAGAGCCCGATCCCATCGAAGGTTTCCAGGGCGATACCGATGGGGTCCATCTGGTCGTGGCATCCCGCGCAGGCTGGATTGGCCCGGTGTTCTGCCAACTGTTCGGCAATGGTATTTGCTCCTTCTGATTGATCGAACTCCTGCTCGACTCCGTCAGGCGGCGGCGGAGGCTCCTCGCACAGGAGGTTGCTGAGTACCCAATGTCCTCGGCGAACAGGACTCGTTCTGGTGGTGCTTGATGTACCGGTCAGGAACGCTGCAGTGGTCAACAGGCCCCCTCCCGTCCGGCCGGGCACCGCTGAGTATCCGGCTTCGGTCATGGATACTCCGTAGTGTTCGGCCAGGACAGGCTCCAGCCAACTTGTCTCCGCGGTTAGCAAATCGAGCAGGGTGCCCTCCCCAATAAGAGAACGTTGAATCAAGTCCCTCAGCTCCGAGTCCATGGCTTCACGAAGTGAGTCATTGAAGGTTGGGAAGGTCGTTCCGTCGGGCATCGCTTCAGCCAAATCAGCAAGCCCAAGCCATTGGGCTCCGAAACCCTCGATCAATGCTTCAGCCTTGGGATCTTGGAGCATTCGCCGGGTCTGTTCCTCCAGTACAGCGAGGTCGAGAAGTTCTCCGCTGTCGGCCAAATCCCGAAGTTCATCATCGGGCTGGCTGCTCCAAAGGGTATACGACAACCGGGTTGCCAATTCGTGTGCGCTCAACAGTTGCTGAGTGCTTGCCTCCGCGTCGTCGGGGACCTCTACTCGGAACAAAAACCAGGGTGACAACAGTGTACGTTTGACAGCGTAGGCAATGCTTTCGTGGGTATCCCCGCCGATGTCCTCTGAAAGGGTGAATACCGCCATGACGGAGTCGACCTCGGCCTCTGTGACTGGGCGACGCCAGGCCTCATTCATAAAATTCTGGACGATGTCGCGGGCACATTGGACGTCGGTTTCACCGCCTGGGGCAGGGTCGCACACGTAGAGCTTCGCTCGGCCTGGAGGTAGTTCACCGGTCGCATCCAATGGACCTTCCAACTCAATCCAGTCCACCATATGGTGACTGCCGCCGCACGTCTCTGTGTCTGCGACGCCAATGAGCAGCTCGGTCTCCCCTGACTCCAGCGTAATTTCGCTCTCGAAAGTCTCTGGAGTTTTGCAGCCATTTCCGACATCAAAGGTAGCGACGGTTTCGCCATCAACCCAAAAGGGGAGTTGTTGCGACTCGCAGTCGTTTCCCCACATCTCATGACAGGCAGACACTCGAAGCGCATAGGGGCCAGCATTGTCCAGGCTCGCAAAGGTGCTCTGACTTGAGCCGTGGTAAAGGGTCACGGCCGGCAGGTCCTCATCCCAGGCACCCATGTTGCCCTCGAGTCCGCTGCCGCTCCAGGTCTCGTCCTCGGGCTCGAAGCGAAGCGTCTTTACAGAAACGGGGGGACGAAGCGCGTCGGCAATCAACTGATCGACTGCGATTTCCAAGGTCTCGAGATAGAGCGTGCTCATCGTCAATGCTTCGGCGTTGTTATCGAAGCCACCAGTGATGGGATCTGCTGGAAGAAGACCTGAGACTTCCAGGTCAGACAACAGCAATGCCTGAAGTGTGTTCTGCAACTCCCGATTGTTTAGCCGGTGTAGGGTCACACGCCCTGCGTCCGTTGGACCCGGACTGGCGTCGTCCCACTGCTCCGGAGATTCCGCGGGTTTAGGCTCTTCGACCGGGGTGCACGCTCCGAATGTGAGGGTACACATTCCGAGGGAAACAACAGACAAGGAAGGCATGCGCATAGGCCAACTATTGCACGAGGCTCGGTCCGTATCAACGCCGGCTGCGCTGCATTTCATAGACGCTTACGTCAGCAGTCTCCATGCATCCGGACCCGTTCGGGGCCGCCGGAGCCTGGGGCCAATCAGATAGGCGCTTAGGCCCTGGGACGGTTGGCCGGCATGGGCTCTCGCGGAACGCAGGGAGTACTCAGTCTTCGTTGCTCTCGCCTGGAGTACCCATCGCCTGGTAGACCCAGCTGTCGGCTTTTCCATCTTTCTCGCGTGCCAGGGCCATGTCCTGGAGCTGCAGACCGAACTCCAGCAGGTCAAGTGCCTGGTCGTCGGGCGTATAAAGCCCGAGTTGCTCCCCGTCGCTGCTCAGCTTCATGTCCAGGTATTCAGCGCCCTTGCTACCGTCGCCGTCGGCCAAGAGAAGGACAAATCCACCTGCGGGCACCACCAAGCTGCCTCGGATCTCGGAGGGTTCTCCCCCCTCCAGTTCGTCGCGCAGAAGAAATCCGTCCAGGTCGATCTCGAGCTCGGAGCCGTTGTAGAGCTCGATCCAGTCCGGGCTGGACTCGTCATCGTCTACCCAACTCAAGCTGTTCGACGCCATGACCTCGTTGATGGAGAGATCCAGCAGGTACTCACCGTCTAAGGGTTCAACGGCGGTATCTTCGCAGTCGGGGCAGAGCTCGACCACGGCGTAGCCGCCTGCGCAGCCCAAGAGAACAGGCGCCAAGTGCGCGAGAATGACCAACATCAGAGCTCCCAAAAGTCTTCCATTTGCTCGGGGCGCGCACGCACCCATCTGCGCAGATCTGCACGGTAATTGCCGACCTGAGCCATGTTGCACTCACGTCGAGGGTCGGCTTCGACGTAGGGGGTAATGAGCGCCTCTACCTCGTCGATGACCTGCTGTAGTTCGTTTTCGTCGTAGGCGTTCTGTAGCACCCAATCCATGCTCTCGCGTTGGGCTTCGATGCACTCGGCGTCGGCCCAGCAAGCGCTGGTCAGTCGGGCCCGCGGGTAGGACCAATTCATGCCCCAGACGTTGGCCGACAAAAAGGCGTAATCCAGGTCAAAGGGCAATAAGACTGCCCGGCCCTGGTCGGCTGGGTCGAAGTACACCCTGTAGTTGTTGGTGTTCATCGAGTAGCCATCCAGGTGCCCGATGAGCTGATCGATGGCCACGTGGGTGTGCTGGCGTTCCCAGTTCAACACGCTGGACATGCGACCGTAGAAATCGGGCTGGTAGACGCTGGTTTCTACTTCGGATGTGAATGCAACGATGTCTGCGTTGGCCACATCTTCTCCTTCCTCCTGCTCGAAGTAGGGTGCCAGAGCAGGCCAGAAGTCCATCAACTGGTAGCCGCCGTTGTCGTAGTACAGGTACTTGCCATCGTAGAGATTGCCGTCGGGCTCCTCGAAGTGTCGCTCCAGGAGTTGGTCGTCGGGGGTTTCCGTCAGAACATAGAGCCCGTAGTCCTGTCCGTTGACCCGAACCCAGGCAAAGCCGTTTCGTGGGACGGGGACACCAGCGGCTCGGTACAGTGTGTAGCCCAGGTGCTCTTTGCTGTAGGAGCAGTCCGTCACCGCATTGTTCAGGGTCAGCTGCTTCTGCCCGTAGAGCTTCTGGTCTGGGAAATACCGGTTCAAGTCGATCTTGAATCCTGCTTTTCCGGACAGCTCACGGAATGAGCCGATGTGGCCCTTGAGGCGCACGCCCACGGGATCCAACGCCAGTCCATCAAAGGTTACGTCGCCCTGTACGTATGTGTAGGGCTCCCCGGCCAGTGCCGTCAGGTCGTCCGCGTCCAGGGTGATTTCGACCTGATGCACCGCCAATCGGTTGAAGAGCTGGTCGCCGTCGTCCGACCACCCTTCAGCGGACTCCAGCTCGGGATCGGGGAGGTCGGGAAACGCTGGCGCAGCCGTCTCAGGGGTAAGTTCCGCGCAAGCGAGCATTAGAAGGAGGGGGGTCATGGATGTAAGTATAGCGCAAAGGCGCGGCGGCCCAGCGATGGTGGTGTAAGGTTTACAGGAGTCCATTTTCAGAGGTTCCCATGAGTCTGTTGTCTCCGACCCTTCTCTTTGTCTTGTCGACTGGCTGCGGAGATGGCTTGGTTCAGCTGGATGTAGACGACGACACCGCGATTGAGGCGGAGTCTGATGCCGACGCCGATGGTGACGGAACGCCCGCCGACGAAGACTGCGACGACGACGACCCGGATGTCTTTCCTGGCGCAGACGAGGGCGACACGGCCGACGGCATTGACCAGGACTGCAACGGCGTGGCCGACGACAAGAGCGTCTGTCAGGATGGCTTGGCTGACTACGACGACTTGGAAGAGGCGGTAGACGACGCCCCGGACGGCTTTACCTTGATGGTTTGTGCCGGCTCTTACTCAGTTTCCCTTCGTATCGACGACAAGGAGCTCGGCATTGTCGCGATCGAGGGTCCTGGGCAGACCACGCTGGACGGCGGCGGCGAGCAGGTTGTGAGCGTGGGCGGTCGTGGCGAGCTCTACTTAGAGGGCTTCACCATTACCTCAGGCCAAGCGGAGCAGGGCGGTGGCGTGGCTTGTGATGGTGCTGGTCTCACCATGGTGGGGAACGAGGTGCTTGGAAACCAGGGCGTTGACGGAGCCGGTTTGTATACCGAAGACTGCGACGTGGAGATCCAAGGCAACGTCTTTGCGGGCAACATCGCCACTGGATGGGGCGGTGGCGCTGGGTTTAATGACAGTGAGGGTGAAATACGCGGCAACCTCTTCCAGGACAACTCAGCTCTGGAAGGCGGCGGCTTTGCAATCAGCAGTGGCCGGGTCGAGGCCATCGAGAACGAGGTTCGCGGCAACGTGGCCACCACCACCGACGAGGAGTACCGCGGCGCGGGTTCCGGCGGCGGCGGGGTCTGGATCGACGGCAAAGCGGTGCTTCGCGCCAACCTGATCACGAACAACACCAGCGCCTACAACGGCGGCGGCGTGATCTCCTTCCAAGGCACTGGCGACTTGGAAGGCAACACCATTAGCGACAACCTCTCTCAGGAAGATGGGGGCGGTCTGTATTTCAACTACGCCAGTTCCCGAATCGAGGGGAACACCATCTCGGGCAACGAGGCCTGGGACGACGCTGGTGGTCTACGCTCCTACGTCGGACGCCTGGACATTGTGGACAACCTGTTCGAGGGGAACTTGGCCGGTGATGACGGTGGCGGACTGAAGATGTCTCACTCCTCCAACACGGTTCGCGACTCCACCTTCATCGGAAACCGAGCTGGCGATGCTGGCGGTGGCCTGGAGCTGGACAATGAGACCGCGGACGTCTCAGGGTGCTTTTTCGAAGGCAACGAGGCTTACCGAGGAGCAGGCATCCACTCTTGGACAAACGAAGGTCGATTCACGATCTCGGATTCGGTGTTTCTGGAGAACACCGCTCAGGACTGCGGTGGCGCCATCTCCTTCGACAATGCGCCCTACCGGGTGACCTTGGTGAACCTGGAGTTGACCGACAACGCCGCAAGCGATGGAGCTGCGCTCTGCATTGACTACGTGCTCATCGATCCAGGAGAGGAAAACGAGCGCTACCTGCTCAGCGATGTGCGCCTGGTGAACAGCTATGTCTCCGACAACGACGCCGGCGACGACGGTGGAATCGCTTACGTCAAGGCGGGCACCCTAAATCTGCTCAACGTCACCACCCACGACAACGACTCTCCTGAGTCTGGCGGCTTCTCGGTCAAGCTTGAGGGGCAGCTGAGTGTGAGCAACAGCATCATCAGTGGCGTAGACGGTAACGTGGTCTACCTGGAAGACGACGGCCAAGCCGAGTTCTCCTACACGGCCTTTTGGGACAGCGAGGGCTTTGTGGGCATGGACAGTCCGCTGGGCGACGACGGCAACGCGCGCTTGGATCCCGACTTTCAAGACGCCGACGGCTTGGACTTTGATCTGGGCAGCCAGTCTGAGTGCATCGATGCGGGTGACCCCGACATCCAAGACAACGACGGAAGTCGGTCGGACATGGGCGCCACCGGTGGACCGGATGCACAATGAGCCTGCTATTGGCCTTGGCATGCACCACTGGGACCAACGACACAGGTCAGGAGAGCACCTTTAGCTGGGTCCTGCCCCAAGATGTAGCAACCGAGACCTCGGTCGGTTTCTTTGGTCCAGAGGAGCAGGACGCGATCTTCGACGACGTCGATCTGGCTGAGTTCGCACTTGAGATCGACGACGACTATGTGCGTCAGCTGGAGCGCGAGGTCAAGGGTGGCGACCACCAGTGGGTGCCGGCGACCATGATCTACAAGGGCGTACGCTACGAGAACATAGGAGTGCGGTTGAAGGGGGAAAACTCCTTTCTGCCATTCGATGAAAAGCCAAGCTTAAAGCTAAAGTTTGACAAGTTCCAGGATGGCTTGCGTTTTGCCGGACTCAAGGAGCTCACCCTAAACAACATGTCCAATGACTACAGCATGATGCACGAGCGCGTGTCCTACAAGCTCATGCGCGAGGCAGGTATTCCGGCGTCCCGCTGCTCGCATGTGACCCTGCAGGTCAATGGCGAGGACTATGGTCTGTACGCGGGGCTGGAGGGCGTTGACAAGCGCATGATCGAGCGCTGGCTCAGCGACCAGGGCACCATGTTCGAGGTCTGGGACGTCGATTTTTACGATGGCTACGTTGACGACTTCCAGGTGGAGTTTGGCGAGGAGGACCGAAGCCACATCCAAGGGGCAGCCGACGCAATGGAACGGACCAGCAGCAAGCAGGCCCTGATTGGCTTGGCCGAGCACATGGATGTGGACCAGTTCGTACGCTTCTTCGCCGCTGAATCGGTCGTCGGGCAGTTTGACAGCTACCCATACGCCAACCCCGGTGACGATGCCCACATCTACGTGAATCCTGATACCGATCGACTGATCTGGCTGCCTCACGGCATGGATGAGACCTTCTACAGTCCAGAAAGAAACCCGATGGACGTGAACGGAATCATCGCTCGGCGCTGTTTGGAGGTTGACGAGTGCAAGGCCGACTACATCGCTGCAGTCTGGGAGCTGCAGGCGCTCTCCGAGGCGATCGACCAGGGTGCGTATGCCCGCGAGGTCCGAGCTCAGATAGATCAGCTGGTCCGTGACGATCCAAACAGACCCTATGGAATGGACTACGTCAATTACTATCAGGACTTGATGATTGGATTTATCGACAACCGCTCCGAGGATTTGGAAGTGCACCTGGGAAGCAGACCAGACTGAGACCGGTGGTCTGTCTTGATCCTCTGGTCCAGCCTGGATTGGCAAAACGGGCTTTGGGTAGACATGTGAACAGGTGTTCAGTATGCTTGTGGCATGCTTCCTCAACAACTTGTCTTGTTCTCCCAGCCCGAGCTCTCGCTACCCAGCGACTGGCGTGGCGTTCAGCGCATCCAGCTTTCGAACGACTCCTGGTTGGAACTGCACTCCGGATGGCTCAAGGGCCACGGTCTGCTCTTCGACCAGCTCTGCCAAAACGTGGACTGGCAGAAGGAACGGCGGGTAATGTACGAGCGCCTGCTGGATGTGCCGCGCTTGGTTGCCAGCTTGCCCGAGAACGGTCTGGCACCACCCATTCTGGAGCGTGCCGCGGTCATGCTCTCGGAGCGCTATGGCCGTAGCCTCAGCCGCTTGGGATTGTGCATGTATCGGGGGGGCCAAGACAGCGTGGCTTGGCATGGTGACCGTATGGGTGCCCTGCGACCAGACACTGTCATCGGTATTCTTTCCCTCGGGGAGCCCAGACGCTTTGCCATCCGGCCGACCGGTGGGGGTCCAAGCATTGGCTTTGAGTTGGGTTGGGGAGACCTGTTGGTCATGGGCGGTCGCTGCCAGGAAGACTTTGAGCACTGTGTGCCCAAGGTCGCCAGTGCTATGCCGCGCATTTCGGTTCAGTTCCGGCAGGCGGTCCCTGCCCCAGCACTGGTGGAGTAAAGGCAACGAAGCAGGTTGCTGCTCGCTGACAGCTCGGCCTGTTGGGGCTATCGTTGAGGTGTGAAGCTCAACAGAAGACACTTTTTGGGCGGGCTTGGCGGCTTGGCAGCTTGCGGGGTCAAAACGCCTCCGGCGCCTCCGGTCCCTGGGGTGCTCAGTACGCCTCTGGCGGACGGGTTCTCACACCCAGCTGAGTGGGCGCTGCACGCTGGATGCCTGATGCAGTTCCCGCCGGCCGCACGGTACTGCGGTTTGGCGCCAAGCTGCCAGACCATTGAGGCTGCACGAGAGGAGTGGTCTGCTGTGGCGCGGGTGATAGCCGAGTTCGAGAAGGTGGTGGTCTACGCCAATCCGAAGGATGTGGAGCTGGCTCAGTCCATGTGCGGCAGCTCGGTCTCGGTGGTCCCTGGGGCCGTGGACGATGGCTGGAGTCGGGACACTGGGCCCATGCTGCTCACCCACGCGGACGCTCGGGTGCGCGCGGCTTGCTTCCAGTTCAATGGCTGGGGCGGTAGCTACAGCTACGAGAATGACGCTCTGATCAAGTGGCAGATGACGGAAGATTTGGGGCTACAGGTCTACAACCACGACATGGTGCTGGAAGGGGGCTCGGTGATCATGGATGGCACTGGCGCCCTGGTGACAACCCAGCAGTGCTTGCTGCATGACGGGCGCAATCCCGGGCTCTCCCAGGACGCTCAAAGTGAGATCCTCAAAGAACAGCTCGGGGTGAACCGGGTGATTTGGTTGCCCGGAGGGTGGAGTCCCGACCCCATCACCAACGGGCATGTGGACGGTATTGCCGCCTTTGTGGCGGAGAACACTCTGGTGCTCAACAGCATCTCCCAGAGTGAGGACCCCGAGAACTATCAGATGCTGGAGCAGGCTCGCGAGATCCTGGAGGGGGAGGGGTTTGAGGTGATCCGCCTGCCGGCGACCAGCTTTACCGCGTTCCATATCAACTTCTATAGCGCCAATGGTGGGCTCATTGTGCCCATCCAAGGCAGGGCTCAGGTCGACGACATTCCACTGGCTATTCTGCGAGATCTCCATCCGAATCATCAGGTGGTGGGCGTTGTCGCCAACACTCTGGGGGAGGCGGGCGGTGGCATTCACTGCATCACGCAGCAGGTGCCGGTTGGGGTATGCTGGCCCTTCTGAAGGGTTGAAAAGATGTCCCTGCTTATTCTCGCGTCCTTGTGCCAAGCCCAAGAGCTAACGTTTGTGGTGGTCGGCGATATGCAGACCGACGGCAACCATAGCTCGATCAACTGGAACGTCTTTCCGCAGATGGTCCAGGACATGAACGCC
>Ga0055584_100004643_pt1 | contig 13454 bp, 11 predicted proteins | sample OSDHelmetaG_FD_58716 | JGI IMG/M metagenome (GOLD analysis project Ga0055584, IMG submission 58716) | Pelagic marine sediment microbial communities from the LTER site Helgoland, North Sea, for post-phytoplankton bloom and carbon turnover... | ecosystem: Environmental > Aquatic > Marine >... | reverse complement strand
GATTTTCGAAACAATATCGGTCTTGCATAGCAGGACAATGTGTTGTCGATACCGGACGGCGTCCCGTGAGCCAGCTTCTCGCTATCAAACGCGATCTCGTTAACATCGACATCCTCGATCTCAAGGCCCTCGCATTTTGCGACGGCGCGAGTTATTGCAACGGCGACTGCGGCTGAGGACCCGAGGCCCATTCCCGGTGGCAGCCTGGAAGTAAGCTTGATGGATACATTGGTCCCTGAAACACCGAGTCTCTCGAGAATCAGATTAACCATGGCATCTACATTTTCTTTGCTGCCCGGCTCAACAACCGAATGAAAGTTCCAGTCTCGCACGGTCAGTGTGGTCTGCGCGTCAGCCCTCTCGGCGATCGCACGTACGGCGTCAGGAATCGGAATGGCCAGAGCATGACGACCATGGACGACGGCATGTTCACCGAGCAGGATAATTTTTCCCGCCGCCGTCGAGGTATAGGTTTCGACGGCGGGTTCCGCCAGCTCCGAGAGAATCTCCCTGGCTTTCCGGGTCTTGATCTCCCCACTTTCGACCAGTTTAGCGACAACCTCATCAAGCTTGTCGCCCGGCGTGCCTGCCGACGTTGCGACACTACGGGCATGCAGGCGCATATGACCCTTCTGAATGCCGCTTGTCGCAAGCGCTCGCAGCGCCGAAAAGTTCTGTGCCAGGCCAACCGCCGCCATTAACTCGGCTAGCTCAGCTGCCGACTCTGCTCCCGCGATTGCGAGTCCCAGAGCCGCGGCCGGATTCGACGACACCGTGCCGCCGACAATACCGGGCTTTAGAGGGATTTCGATTTCGCCGATCAAGTCGCCCCCGGAACCGACTGACCAGCGCGTCAGTGCCGAGTAGCTACCGTTCCGTGCCGCATAGGCATGCGCCCCGGCTTCGATCGCCCGCCAATCATTCCCGGTTGCCATCGCGAGAGCATCTATGCCGTTCATGATGCCCTTGTTATGCGTCGCCGCCCTGTGAGGATCAACGGCCGCAATCTGGTCCGCGAGCACGATGCCGTCACGTACCTCCGCCCCTCCCATTGAATCGTTGGCAAGACTGTCAACCGCGTAGCGAACCGTCGCGGAACACAAAGATCGATCCGTGAGGTTTGACAATATTCTAAGAGCAATATCGCCACCACAAATCTCGGCCACTGTGGGCGCCAGCAATTCGCAGAGGGTATTGACCGTATTCGCCCCCATGGCATCGCAGGTATCAACCAGGACATGTACCGCAATGACGGTCGATCCATCCTGAAGTTTCAGGTCGCGAATCTCGATGCTTCGAACACCACCACCGCGCACCTTCATACCCGGATGAGATGCATCCGCGATGCGCATAAGTTCATCCGACGCATCGTCCAGCAAAGCCATCGCCGCTTTGGCATCGCTGACACCCACAACGTGTATTTGTCCTGCCAGCAAGGACTCATGAAGTGTCGCAGAGAAGCCGCCGGAATCTCTCGCCAGTGCCGCTGCACTGCTAAGGGCCGCAACAATCGACGGCTCTTCTACGACCAGCGGAACGATGTAATCACGATTGTTCACAATGAAATTGGGGGCTATGGCTAACGGCAATCCGAAAACACCGACGACGTTCTCGATCATCTTGTCTGCTGCAAGCGCAGAAATTACCTGACGGCCAGCGAGCAGACAGCGCGCATCGTCGCCTGACAGCCACCCCTGTTTCTCAAGCTCGGTAATGCGCTCACTAACGCTGAGTTTGTACAGGCCCGATATGCGCGAATTTTTCATGCTAATTTTCATCTGCACTTTCAATCATTGCACCGACAGGGCTTAGCCTGCAGTCGAGCAGCTCGTGCCCGTTCAAATGCCGTTCCGTGAATGAATCAAGCACGGCATCGTCTGTTCCGAATACGATGCCGACATCGCCACCGCCAGCCCCGCAAGGTTTGTAGACCAGCGGGAAGTCACGTGCCGCACGCCACAATTCCTCGTGGCCAGCATCGAATATGCCGAGACCGTGGTCAATACTGAACTGACGCAAGTGATCATTGTAGCTGCGGTAATCCTCGACGATTCGATCAGCGTCACCACTTTTCCAGGCATCTGCCATACCTTCTGAGGCGCCAACAAGCCGTTCTCGTGACGGCAGGCTTATTTCGCTTTTGAGCTTTCTGAGCTTGTCCCGCGTGCTCGCCGCGACGCCGGTCCAGATTACCCGGTACAAGAGTTTCTCCGGCCAATCCAGCGCGGCCACGCCTGCACCGTCCATACGGTACTCGATCAAGCCACCGCTCAAACTACAGGCAATATCGACGCCGCTGCCGGCACCTCCCTGCAGGTCCGCATGCGCCCGCTGCGCGACGGCCATGATTGTCCCCGCGTCGCAAGAACGCGTGATGGCTGCACATAATGCCACTGTCAGCGCGGCGCTTGAGCCAATTCCGATTTTTAGATGGCGCTCAGGGTCGATGAAGTCGGATGTATCAAGATCGATGACCCGTGCTCCCGACCCTGCCTCATCCGACCCTATCTCATTGGCGGCTCGCCAAACCGAGTCGACGATGCCGAACAGGCCCTGTCCGTCGAGCCAGCGAAAATCGCCGTCTGCGATTTCGAATCGACCGACTTCATTTGTGTAGCCCGGCGCCCTGACCTGACTAATCCCACCAACGTCGTCAGCGAGCGTCACGCGCGCACGCCGGTCCGCAGCCATGACGATCGCTGGCGCACCGTCAAGCACCGCGTACTCTCCCGAGAGCACGATCTTGCCCGGCGCACTGGCAACCACAGTCGTCATTATTTGTTCACCAGCCGGGCCGCAGGTCCGAGTCCTGTCGTCATGACGTCCTGAACACCAGCCGTTTCAGTCAGCGCATGCCGGACAGCGTCGGCATCATCCGGCAAACAAACAGCCTTTACCTGCGGACCTGCATCGATCGTAAAAAATACGCGACACCCCTCTCCCTGCAAACGCCGCAGAGTCTGCAGGCATTGCATGGTAGCCGCATTCCAAAAGACCGTCGCCGGCCGCGACGCCCACATGACCGAGTGCATTTTCAGGCAATTATGTTCTGCAATAGCAGCGAGTTCTGCGAAGTTTTGCCTGGCGATGGCTTTGCGCGCAACCGCGAGATCGTGCTCCTGCTGCGCTACCCAGGTGTCATAAAACGGCGATGAAAGCCGCGAAATCTCCATTGCCTCGGTCGATCCCGTCGCCTTCGGCCCCGTGGCGGTTATCGCGACGACTACCTGAAGCGGCCAGTACCCCTCATCACCAAGAGAGGTCAGCGCGATATTGTCGCCAGCGTTTCTCAGCTCAACGAAACCACCATAAAGTGATCGGGCGGCAGAACCTGACGATGCGCCGGCCAGCTGCGCCAGCTCTTCTGTGCCAAGAGACAGATTGGCGGCGCCCGCCGCGGCAACAGTCGTAGCCGCAAATGCCGAGGCCGAGGACGCTAGCCCGGCCGCGATCGGAAAATTGCAGCGACTATGGACGCGGGCGTGTGGGCGATTGATGCCGAGTACGCGATCAAGACACGCGCTGATACGCGGTAACATCGCCGGATTCTCATCGTCATTGACAAAAAGCACGTCTGCCGATTGACCCGCGTCCAGATCTACGCTGACTTCAGTATGGAGCTCGCTCAATGTAATTGAGATCGAGCCAACCGCCGGAAGGTTCCGGTCGATATCCCGTTTGCCCCAATACTTGATTAACGCAATATTCGGCTGTGCGATTGCCGTCGCCTGCATGGACCTGAATTCCGATTTGTAGAGCCAGAGTTGGGCAGGAATTATAGCCCAGTGCGAGTCACGCACAGTGTCCTATTTCGGTGTACGCTACACAGCCCGACACCACGTGGTATCCGTTTTGGCAGAGAATTTTCAGGATCGCATTGCGGCCTACACAGATCGAGTCAATGCAGCCTTAAGTGCAGCGCTACCGCTCTCGACGGCCAGCCCGGAGCGTCTGCACGACGCGATGCGCTACGCAACCCTGAGCGGCGGAAAACGCGTGCGACCGCTGCTGGTCTATGCGACAGGAGAATGCCTGAATGTCGAGGAGCGACTGTTGGACGCAGCGGCTGTCGCGATCGAACTGATTCATGCGTTCTCGCTGGTCCACGATGATCTGCCGGCAATGGATAATGATGACTTGCGCCGGGGCCTGCCGACCGTTCACAAACAATACGATGAGGCAACCGCAATTCTCGCAGCCGATGCTTTGCAGCCGCTGGCGTTTTCAGTACTCGCCAGGATCGACGGCGCACCTCCGAATGCCGCTATCAGGCTCGTCAATCTGATAAGCGACGCTTGCGGTTCAACCGGGATGACCGGCGGTCAGTCGATCGATCTGGCTGCAGAGGGTGCGGCTCTCAGCAGAGAGGAAGTCGAGCATATGTATTCGCTGAAAACCGGTGCGCTTATTCATGCCTCCGTTGTCTCCGCTTGCCTGTTGAAAGAGGACTTGCCGGCCGAGGACGCTGCGGCGCTCGACAAGTTCGGCCGTGACATTGGTGTCGCCTTTCAGATCAAGGACGACATCCTCGATGTCATAGGAGAGACCGATGTCATCGGCAAGCCGGCGGGCTCTGACGAAGCACTCGACAAAGCGACCTACCCAGCCCTGTTTGGCATTGATGTGTCACGTAAGCGTTGCGATGAACTTCTGGGCGGCGCGCTCGAGAATCTCGAGCGCTTCGGCCCGTCCGCTGCTCCATTGGAGTGGCTCGCTCGCTACATCGTCGCGCGCGGCCAATAAGCGGATGTCGTCTTCAACACGAAGCATTCTGCATGTTGATATGGATGCGTTCTACGCGTCTGTAGAGCAACGAGATAACCCCGATCTAAAAGGAAAGCCCGTCGTCGTCGGCGGCGGTAGCAACCGCGGTGTCGTCGCGGCCGCAAGCTACGAGGCTCGGAGATTCGGTATTCGCTCTGCGATGCCGATGGCCGAAGCCATTCGCCGATGCGATCACCTCGTGCGGGTCAAGCCAAGAATGGCGCACTACAAGGAGGCATCGGAGAAGATATTCGCCATCTTCAGGGAGTTCACTCCGCTGGTGGAAGGGCTGTCTCTTGATGAAGCATTCCTTGATGTGACGGCCAGCGTCAAACTCTTCGGCTCCCCGGAAGCAATGGCAGCGCAAATCAAGCGGCGCATTCTGGATGATACGTCGCTCACCGCCTCCGTCGGGGTGGCCCAAAACAAGTTAGTCGCGAAAATCGCCTCGGAACTCGACAAACCAGACGGCCTGACGATTGTCCTGCCTGCCGACTATCACCAAAAACTGGACCCATTGCCGGTACGGGTTATCCCGGGTATTGGTCGCAAAACGCTTAAGCAACTTGAGCGCATAGGTGTATCAAGCGTTCGCGACCTTCGCCTGGCGGATGAACGTGACCTTCGACCTGTTTTCGGTCGCTTTACAGAAAAGACGAGGGATCGGGCATCAGGTATCGATAATCGCCCCGTCGTTCCGAGTCGCGAGGAAAAATCGATCAGCGCTGAGGAAACCTATGATCGCGATCTGTCCAAACCAGCCGACATGCATCGCGAGTTGCTTCGACTGGCTGACCGAACAGCCGCCCGCCTCAGAAAATCATCGCTTGGTGCCGGTACCGTGCAGCTCAAGATCCGTCGCGCGGATTTCTCAACCTGTACCAGACAGCACAGCGTCAATCCCCCGGCGAACACGACTGATCAGATCTACAATGTGGCCAGGGATCTGCTGAACACCTGGCTCGCCAGCAATGCTGGTGCGAAAATTCGCCTGCTCGGAGTCGGTGGCAGCAACCTTGCACCGGCCGAACAGGCGGACCTTTTTGACAGTGATTCGAGGCAAAGTTGCTCGGCAATCGATGGGACAGTGGACGAAATCCGGCAGAAATTCGGCTCACTGTCCGTCAGCCGGGCCAAGACCCTCGATCGATAGGGTAGAATCAGAAAGATGTACACAAGCTTTTTTGGACTGCACGAAAAACCATTCTCGATTACTCCGGATCCGCGCTATCTGTTCATGAGTGAACGACATGGCGAGGCGCTGGCGCATCTGGTTTATGGGGTAACCGAAAGCGGTGGGTTTGTGCAGCTTACCGGCGAAGTGGGTACCGGCAAAACAACGCTTGTACGCAGCTTGCTGCTCACTAGAATGCCCGACAACGCGGATGTTGCCGTGGTTCTGAATCCGCAGATCACGGTGCTCGAATTCCTGCTGACGATTTGTGAAGAGCTGGGCATCGACGTGCCGGGTCAGAAAGACAGCACCAAAGCGTTGACGGATGCTTTGAACCGGCACCTCTTAAGCGCGCATGCAGACGGTCGTCGAACCATCCTGGTCGTTGATGAAGCACAAAACCTCGCACCGGCCGTGCTTGAGCAGGTGAGACTACTCACCAACCTTGAAACAGCGAAGCAGAAACTGCTGCAAATAATCCTGATCGGTCAACCGGAGTTGCGCGAACTGCTGGGCCGAAACGATCTTCGACAGCTTGCACAGCGCATTACAGGCCGATACCACCTCGAGCCCCTGACTCGCGACGAAACTGCTCAGTACGTCGAGCACCGATTACGCGTTGCCGGCGCGCTCGGCGAGGTCGTCGATGCCGGCGCGAAAAAAGAAGTGTTCCGGCTTTCCCAGGGTGTACCGAGACTGATCAACGTCATCTGTGATCGTGCACTTCTCGGGGCTTACAGTCAGGAGTCCCGCGTCATTACGCGGCGCCTGATCAGGCGGGCCGCCAACGAGGTATCCGGTGAACTCGAGCGAACGCCGCTCGCGCGTCCCGTTGCCATTGCTGCCGGACTGGCGATTGTTGTCGCATTGACCAGCGTCTTTTTGCTCACGCGAAACCCGGAACCGGCCAATCTCGCGGTTGCAACAGCGCCCGTCGTACAGATCCCCGATGATTCCGATCAAACACCGGAACCAGAATCAATTTCCGAGGCAGGTTCTATCCCTGTGGCGACCACGGTCGCTGTCACGACAAAAGCCACTTTATCCGAGGAACTTGCGGCTGCCGGCGAGCTGACCTCTATGGACTTCGCAAGGGCCGCGCTCTTCGACCTATGGGGCCTCGACTACAAGAGCGGGGCAGAGGGCGGCTGCGCTCAAGCCGCAGAGGCCGGACTGGCCTGCCTCTACCAACGGGGGTCCTGGAGCGGCTTGCGCCAGCTGAACCGACCCGCCGTTCTTTCTGTTGTCGATAACAGCGGTAATTCGCACGAAGTCGTTCTTCTCGCAATTAACAGCGACAGTAGCGCTGAGCTCTCGATCGGCGGAGTCCGCGTTACGCATCCGGTCAGCGAGATTACCGACATCTGGTTTGGTCAGTTCATGTTGCTTTGGCGACCACCGGGCGGCACACCGGTATCGCTCGGACCCGGGTCACGCGGAGCCGAGGTCGTCTGGCTGCGGCGAAGCCTTGCGAATATTGATGAACGCTACACCAGCGACGCGACCAACAGCGACGAGTACGACAGCAACCTGCAGAACATTGTGCGACAGTTCCAGCGGGACAATCGTCTCGATGTTGATGGGCTCGCTGGCCAGCAGACACTCATACTGGTCAACTCGCTGCTCCGCGCCGACGGCACGCCGCGACTTATGATGCCAACCCCAACTGCCGCGCGAATGGTGGAGAACTAGCGCATGTCATTCATACTCGACGCCCTTAAGAAATCGGAGGCTGACCGGCAGCAACAAAGCGTCGCCGAGTTTTCGGCCGTGCCAACAAGTCCTCGACGTCAGTCCATACCGCGCTGGCTTTGGTTTGTCGGTCTTTTACTCGCCATTAATATCGTCGTATTGATCAGCCTGCTGCTAAGGCCCGAAGCAGGCGCGCCGCAGCAGCTTGTTCCCCCCGCCGCGAGCACCGCCACGACACCGGCGACAGGCGACCAACCCCAGCCGAGCTTCGCAGAGCGGGTCGCCACCGCAAGAAAGAGTCCTCCAGAGCAACAGATAGCCGTAGTCGAAGCCAGGAAAAGCAACCAGAACCTCATCAAGCCGGTGCTGATCTCACAGGACCCGTCAGCGGTCGCTGAGCGTGACCTCTATCCTACCTTGCAGGAAGTACGCGTCCGTGGATCGATCGATCTTCCGGATTTGCACCTGGACATCCATGTCTTCAGCCCGGACCCCGACGATCGATTTGTATTCATCAACATGACCAAATTGCGCGAAGGTTCTACCCTGGCTGAAGGGCCGGTTGTCGCCGAAATCACTCCCGGAGGCGTAGTGCTGCGGCATGAGGGACAAGTCTTCCTGCTCCCGCGTGAATAATGGCGGGCCAGTAGCTTGACTGATGTGAGTTCCGTCGATGGCAATACTCTCGCGCTTGCGCTCGTATCCGGAATACACCGGGTCATCGGCCAGCAGGAAGAGTTGAACCGTATCAACGTGTTTCCCGTTGCGGACAGCGACACCGGCACCAATCTCAGTCTTTCACTCAGTTCGGCCCTCGGGATTCTTCAGGCAGATACCGACAAGCATCTGGGAACAATGCTGGCTGCGTTGGCCGACGCGTTGCTCGACGGAGCACGGGGTAATTCGGGAGCGATCATCGCTCAGTTCTTTCAGGGCATGAGCGACTCCGCTGGCGAAGTCGCGGAATTCACAACGACAACATTCGGGAATGCTGTCGCTCTCGGATCCGAGTACGCCCACGATGCGCTGTCGATGCCACGCGAGGGAACGGTGCTGTCGGTCATAGCAGCCTTCGCTGACAGCATTGCGATTGAGACCGCATCGGCTCCGGAAAGCGAGTTCTTAACAATCGTCGAGACAGCCAGGCGGAGAGTCGAAGAAGCGCTCGAAGAAACTCCGAATCAGCTCGACGTACTGAAGAAGGCCGGTGTTGTCGACGCGGGCGCCAAGGGTTTCGCTTTACTCGTTCATGGCATGTCGGACTATCTGAGTCACGGCAAGATAACGCCGATGCCCGACACAGCATTGCTGGAATCTATCGAACCGCCTGTCGAGTTTCTTGAAGCCGATAACGCATCACAATTTCGGTTCTGTACAGAATGCCTGGTGACCGCACCCGATATAAATCGACGCAAACTTCGCGAGTCGCTAAGTCAGCTCGGCGACTCGGTGGTTCTCGCCGGCAGCAAGCGAAAGGCGAAAATTCATATTCATGTAAACGAGCCGGACGCCGTGTTCAAGCTGGCAGGAACTTTCGGCGAACTAAGCGGCGAGAAGGCGGACGACATGCACCGTCAACAAAGTTCCGTCCACGAATTGTCGAAAACCTTTGCGGTCATCACAGACTCAGGTGCTGACATCACGGACGATGATATGGAGCGCTTGGACATCCACATTGTGCCCTGCCGTATTCAGTTTGGAAATCGCGGCTATCTCGACAAGGTCAGCATTACAACGGATGAGTTTTATGAGGAATTGGCCAATAACCCGCACCATCCGACGACCTCGCAGCCGGCGCCCGGCGATTTCCGGCGGCAATTCCAGTTTCTGGCCAGCCACTTCAGTGATGTGCTGGTTGTCAGCCTCACGTCCGCGGCCAGCGGGACATACGAGGGCGCGCTGTCAGCAGCGAAGCGCAGCAAGGCCCCCGGACGCATCCATGTACTGGACTCGCGAAACGCATCGATGGGCCAGGGACAGCTAACCGTGCTCGCCGCTGAATGCGCGGCAAAGGGACTCAGTATCGATGCTTCGATAGCGTTTCTGGAATCTGAGGTGCCGAAAGTCAGGACTTTCGCTCTGCTCAAGGATCTCAAGTATGCGGTTCGCGGCGGCCGGCTGCCGCAGTGGGTGAAGACCCTGGCGGACCTTGTGCGGCTGACGCCGGTCATCTGTGTCAAGCCGAGTGGGCGTATCGGGCTGGGTGGCTGCTTGCTGGGCCGTCGCAAACGAATCAGCAAGTTTGCAGCGTTCATCGCCTCGCATGTGAAAGACGGCGAAGCCGTCGAGATCGGCATCGGGCAGGCCATCTGCCCTGAGGATGCTGAGAAACTGGCGCTCGAACTCAAGCAAAGAATCGCGTCGATCGACAAGCTGAAGATTTGCGGCCTGGGCACAGGCCTCGGTGTTCACGGCGGGCCAGGCACCCTGATCGTTTCGATTCGACCGGCGCTGTCAGCTGGTGATTTCACCGTCAGGAATAATTAGTTCCTCACCCTGGTTACGCGCATTGTTGACCTGCCGGTCGACCGGCCAGGCTCGCAATGCAGGCGTCCGATCGACTGCTTCCTCGAGATAACTACCTGCGCCTGACAACCAGTCGTTGGCAGACTCTGGCTGTAGTATGACGGGCATACGGTGATGCAGGGTTTGCATGAACTCATTGGCAGCGGTTGTTATGAGCGTCGTTGTACTAAGAGACTCGCCGCTTTCCTTGTCTGTCCAGTTTTCCCATAGCGCGGCGAGGCCAAAAGGCTCGCCGCTCAACAGGGAAATGAAGTGCGGTATCTTTACGTCGCCATCCCGGTGCCACTCGTAAAAGCCGTCGGCCAGCACAACACACCTGCGATGTTTGAACGCCTCGCGAAACGAGGGCTTCTCCGCCACGGTCTCCGCGCGAGCATTGATCATTCGATTTCCGATGGAGGGATCTTTGGCCCAGAACGGAACCAGCCCCCAGCGCAACATTGTGAGCTCGCGTTCCCTGCTTTCGTTTTCTCTTACTGCTGCTACAAATTGCGTCGGCGCAATGTTGTAGCGAGGCTCGACCGCCAACGCGCCGTCTACGCCGAATAACGCCGCCGTCGCCTCACTGGGCGAATAGAAAGCAAAGCGACCGCACATATTATTCGCGAATTCCTACACCTTTCTTCATCAGCAGAAAGGCAGCCGAAAACAACAGCACTACGAAACCGACCAGTATCGTGTAGGCGTGCGTAATACTGATGTCGGACGTGCCAAGAACTCCGTAGCGAAATGCGTTAACCATGTAGAGAATCGGATTGGCCTTCGATACGTTTTGCCAAAACTCCGGCAACAGGGATATCGAGTAGAACACGCCGCCGAGGTATGTCAACGGGGTGAGAACGAAGGTGGGAACGATTGAGATGTCGTCGAATTTTTTCGCGAACACCGCATTGATGAATCCGGCCAGTGAAAACACGATGGAGGACAACAACACGACCGATATCATTATGAACGGATGGGCTACTTCGAGTCGGGTGAAGAACAAAGCGATCACCGTTACGAGCAAACCGACGAGCAAACCACGCAGCACGCCACCCGCAACGTGTCCGATAATAATCGATGCATTCGACATCGGTGAGACCAGCATCTCTTCTATGTGCCGGCCAAACTTGGCACCAAAGAAAGACGACACGACATTGCCATAGGAATTGGTGATCACCGACATCATGATCAATCCCGGCGCTATGTATTGCATGTAGTCGAAACCATCCATCGTTCCGATGCGACGTCCGATCAAATTGCCAAAGATGATAAAATAGAGGGTCATCGTGATGGCCGGCGGCACGATTGTTTGCACCCAGATCCTGAGCACACGGCTTATTTCTTTACGGATAACGGTGCGAACCGCAACCAGATTGAGGGCGAGGCTCATACTCTGTCCACCGCGCCGGTTTTGCTATCCACAAGTCCCAGAAACAGCTCCTCAAGACGATTCGCTTTGTTGCGCATACTTACCACCCGGATCTCGTGTGTACTGAGTTGTGCAAACAGATCGTTCAAGTCGTTGTCGGGACCCTTCTCAACCTCCAACTCGAAGCCATCGCGCAGCCGCGTTTTGAAACCCTGCAGCGGCGGCGGCCCTGTCAGTTCGTCGGCCAGGCTCAGTATCAGCACCTCGCGCTGCAGTTTTCGCAGGACGGTACTCATCTTCGCGTCTTCAATGATGCTTCCCGCATCAATGATTCCGATATGGCGGCACAGGGACTCGGCCTCTTCGAGATAGTGTGTCGTCAGGATAATTGTCGTACCGGCGGCGTTGATTTCCTGAAGGTAATCCCACATCGATCGTCGTATTTCGATGTCGACACCTGCCGTTGGCTCATCCAGGATAAGCAGCCGTGGCTCGTTTACGAGAGCCCGGGCGATCATCAGGCGCCGCTTCATTCCGCCTGAGAGGCTCCGCGCAATATCGTTGCGACGATCCCACAAGCGCAGCTCACGCAAGTATTTTTCAACCCGTTGGCGAGCAACCTTGCCGCCAATTCCGTAGTAACCAGCCTGGTTGGTGACGATGTTGCCTACCGTATCCCACAGATTGAGATTAATCTCCTGCGGGACCAGTCCGAGGCAGGCCTTGGCCGCTCCGAGATCGGTGTCGATACTGTGACCAAAAATCTCGACTTCGCCGCCACTCTTGTTGACGAGCGAACTGACGATGCCGATCGCCGTGGTTTTTCCCGCGCCGTTTGGTCCAAGCAGTGCATAGAAATCGCCTGCTTCAACCTCAAGGTCAATCCCTTTAAGCGCCTGGTTACCGTTGTCGTATGTTTTCTGGAGGTTTCTTATTGTTAGGGCATTCATATTGCCGCGTATTGTAACCGCGCCGTCTTCTGAACGTCATGTCTTCTTGTCCTGCACGCGCAGCGGCCTCGGCATGTGGCAAGCGGCGGCCGGAAGTTTGGCGTAATTGTCGAACGTCGCCTGCGTAAGCAATGACTGCAATGCAACCAGCTGAGATGAACGGCGCACCTTCCGCCTCGAACTCGTGCCTTCGCCGAGCAATCGCGCGCCAAGCTGGCCGGGACCGTCAAGCCGGGATTGCATGAGGTCGCGCCGTATACCGATTCGGTCGAGCAGGATGACTAGCGGCAACTCCGTAATTTTTTCACACCACGATACAGCCGCACCGCTGATTATCCGTGTCGCATAGGGATTGCGGCGAGCCAGATGCCAAAGAAAACTCATTGCCGCGGTCTGGATGCGCCGCAATTCCGGATGATCAAGTTCGGGCGGAGCCATCAGATCCGCCTGATGATTGTCCAGGAGGGCCGCGTCCCACCAGTCGAGGTCACGTTCGCGAAACGAGACCAGGAGAAAGGGTGTGGCGGCAAGCCGCCCCCGCTGGGGGCCACGCATGTCGACGGTAGCCTTGATGAAGGCCGTGTTCAATGCCAGAACATTGGCGTAGTCGTCCGCGTTGGGTCCCGGAAATTCGCTGAATTGATCCATATTGTTTTGCTCCCATGCCTTGCTTCCAGGCTCACCGGCCTTTCTGGCCCGTTTCCAGATTTACTGTATTTCGGCTTGTTTTACCATGTATGGATAATATACGGTATTGGGTAACGATATATGGTCATTTACTAACAAAAGGGGAAGATATGCGATTAACCGATAATCGATACTCAGGGGAGCGCAGCCAATTCGAACTTGCACTACGAATGATTCGTCACGAAGCACGAACCCGGACAATTCGAGAATGCACGGGTTTGTCCGACGACCGAATTCGAAAGCTGTATACGACCTATTTTCGCGATGGCGGGACATCTGGTGTGAAACGACGGCGCGGGAAATCACCCCG
>Ga0055584_100004642_pt1 | contig 13454 bp, 15 predicted proteins | sample OSDHelmetaG_FD_58716 | JGI IMG/M metagenome (GOLD analysis project Ga0055584, IMG submission 58716) | Pelagic marine sediment microbial communities from the LTER site Helgoland, North Sea, for post-phytoplankton bloom and carbon turnover... | ecosystem: Environmental > Aquatic > Marine >... | reverse complement strand
GAACGCCTGCCTGTCACGCAGGAGGTCGCGGGTTCGAATCCCGTCGCTCCCGCCACTCTTTAAGTAGGTGGCCCTTATTTATCATAACCTTTTCAATAGTTTCTGTTCTAATAAATTTGGTAATATTAAAATCAAATGTTAAGTAATTTCCTAAAATTTCCTTGTACTGCTGAACATGTGCTGAACAACACCCCCAACGCATTATTAGACAATGATTATGGAAGTGACTTAAACTCAGAACAGAAATCCCTATGGAAATTGATCCCTAATTCAGAGGATAGTTTTCCAATTCATAAGATGTTGAATCCAAGTAGTAACCACACGAAAGGATACAACACAATGACTAAGAATAAGATTTAAAGGGTAATAACAAAAAATAAAATACTTAAAGAAAAATTAATTCCATTTTATTCATTTTAATTCAAAGATTTACCCAAATTTTATATTTGCCAGTTTTTAAAAGTAAAATATGATTATTAAATGGATAAAGATTTTATAGATAAGACTGTAATTGTGACTGGAGCAGGTGGTGGAATTGGTAGGGCCATTGCAGAGGCATTTCATAAGTTAGAAGCTAACGTTTGTATCACAGATATCTCACTTGATGCAGCTAAAGAAACTCAAAAAATTCTAGGACCTAAAAGATCCCAGGTATATGAGATAGATGTAACTAATAAAAAAAGTATTGAAAAAACATTCAGTGAGATAATAAAAAAAAATCATAAATATGAAATTCTAGCCTCAAATGCTGGTGTCTCCTCAATGAATTATGTTGAAAATTTAACCGAAGAGGAATGGGACTTTAATATGAATGTTAACGCCAAGGGAATTTTTTTAACTAATCAGGCAGCTATTAAATTTTTTAAATTATCTCAAATAAAAGGAAAAATTATAAATACAGCATCATTGGCTGCCAAAGTAGGAGCTCCTCTACTAGCTCATTATTCTGCTAGTAAGTTTGCTGTTGTGGGTTTTACCCAAGCTCTTGCAAGGGAAGTGGCTAAAGATGGCATAAGAGTTAATTCTGTTTGTCCCGGACTAGTCAAAACAAGTATGCAGGATAGAGAAGTACAGTGGGAAGCTTCTTTAAGAAAAATGTCACCTGAAGAAGTAATAAAAGAATATATCGAGATGACACCCTTGGGTAGATTAGAAAAACCAGAAGATGTTGCCGATGTTGTAACTTTTTTAGCTAGTGAAAATTCAAGATTCATGACAGGCCAAGCTATAAATGTTACGGGAGGAATATACACAACTTAATTAAATGAAAAAAAAAGAAAGTATTCTCGCACACTTAATATTAAGTTTTTTTTCTTTACTTATTTTACTTCCTATAATTTGGATACTAAGAACAAGCTTAGTTGACAAACTGAATGCTTATAAAATTCCACCTACATTTGAAAAATTTGATTTATCAAATTATTTTGAAATATTTATTAATTACCCATTTGGAAATTATTTTTTGAATAGTATCATTGTTGCTTTAGGTGCTACATTTTTAAGCTTACCAATAGCCACAACTATGGCATATGCCTTTGCTAGATTTAATACTGGTGGAAAATTATTAAGGCTTACCGTCTTAGGTTCCCAAATGCTGCCTCCCATAGTATTGGTCCTACCAATGTTCTCAATTTTTTTACATTTCAATATGACAAATTCTTATTTAGGATTAATTCTAGCACATAGTTCTATAACATTACCTTTTTTGGCTTGGATTATGATTTCTTTTTTTTCTAGAGATTTATTAATTTTAGAAAATGCAGCAAGAGTAGATGGCGCTACTAGGCTAAGAGCCTTTTTAGATATTACAGTCCCTTTAATAAGACCTGCTTTAGTAGCTTCCTTTTTGCTTAGTATCATTTTAAGTTGGAATGAATTTATTTTTTCACTGATCCTTTCTGGAAGAGATACAAATACTTTACCAATTGGCCTATCTACTCTTCAAACACATAAAGGTGTAGAAATTGCACTAGTTGCTTCTGCTACCATGATTTCAATTCTTCCTGCATTTTTGATATTACCGTTTATTAAAACTCATTTAATAAGAGGCCTCTCTTTAGGTGCGATAAAGTAATAATTGTTGATATGTATGTGTTTTTTACAACACACTTAATTACTTTTAAAAGATATGTTAAGATTTATCTTTATATTAAGGAGGAAAGTATGAAAAAACTAATACTATTAATTGCAATATTTTTTTCTTTCAATACTTATGCAGAATCTATGTTCACTCCGCCAGAGGACTTAGCTGCAAAAGGAAAGATTACATATTGTGCTACTATCGATAACCCCCCTAGGGCATTTGCAGACTCTGAAGGTAATTTTCAAGGTTTTGAAATTGATTTAGGTGTAGAGATTGCAAATAGACTTGGACTAGAAGTTGAATGGGAGCAAATGAAATTTGACGGATTAATTGCCTCTGTTCAAGGAAAAGTTTGTGATGCTATTGTGCAAGAACTTTTTATTAAACCAACTAGGGTTGAAGTAATTGATATGGTTGCATTTGGTTATTCAGCCCAATCAATTGTTGTAAACTCAAATAACAACTCGTCCATCAGTGGTCCAATGGATTTATCTGGATTAAAAGTAGCAGTCCCTAACGGTACAACTATTCATAATATTCTAATGGAGACAAACGAAAGTTTATCCTCAGCAGGTAAAGATAAAATTGACATAGTTATCCTTGAGACTACTACAGATAGTTTTGGACAACTTCAGGCAGGTCAAGTAGATGCAGTAGGAACAACTAACACAGCTGCTGCATACTATGTAGGCTCTTCTGATGGTAAATTTAAGTTTGCAGGATCTAGCTTCGGTAAAATCTTAGATGGAATAGGACTTAATAAAGACAGACCTGTTCTTAATACTGCAATTATAGCTGCTTTAAATTCTATGTTTGTAGATGGAACTTACTCTAAATTACTAAGTAAATGGAATTTAGAGGGAGCGAGCTTATAATATATTTATTTTCCCCTCAGCATAATTTTATGCTGTGGGGTATTTATTCATAGTTAAATGGACTGGTCCTTTTTTGCTGATCAATTGCTGACACCTTCCGATAAGTTTGTTAAGGCTTTTTTTCTAGTAATATACATTTCTTTAATTTCAATGTTTTTTGGAATTATTTTAGGTGCATTTTTTGCCATACTGAGATTATCTAGAAATTTTTTATTACAGTTTTTGAGTTTTATGTACATTTGGATATTTAGAAGTGTCCCAGTAATGGTGTGGTTTGTTTTGTTTTATACTGGTTTTGCCATAGCAGGAATTTTTAGATTTCAAGATATTACAATATTTGATGTCGTTATTAGGGGTAATGTTCAAGCAGCTATAATATGCCTTTCTATGAGGGAAGCGGCATATATGGCTGAAGTTATCAGAGGCGGCATATTATCAGTGGAGCAAGGACAGATTGATGCCTCAAAAGCCTTGGGTATGTCCTGGTGGAAATCAATGTATAGGATTACACTTCCTCAATCCCTTAGAGTCGTTGTTCCACCAATGGGAAATAACTTCAACATAATGTTAAAAACCACTGCTCTTGCAAGCGTTATTGGTGTTGAGGAGCTTTTTCTAACAACTAGAACTATTTCAGCTGCTACATTCAAGATTTTTGAAATGTTTTTAGTACTAGCTATCGCTTATCTTGTAATAACTATGGGGTGGTCTGTTCTTCAAATGATAATGGAGTATCGATTAAATCGACATGAACAAGATCCTAACAAAACACTTGTTCAAAAAATTAAAAGTAATTTTAAGTTTTCAAATAATATTCATAGAGATGGTGCTTAATGTTTTTAACCATAGACAATATACACAAAACCTTTGGTAATAATCATGTCTTAAGAGGAATCTCTACAAAGTTAAATCGTGGAGATGTTATGAGCATTATAGGTCCTTCAGGTTCTGGAAAAAGTACATTTTTAAAATGTATAAACTTTCTTGAATATCCTGATAGAGGATCTATTAACTTAAATGGCATTTCCATTGGATTTGATAAAAATGGAAAAATAATGGGTGAAAACGTAATTCACAAACAAAGAAAAAGCTTTGGAATGGTTTTTCAAAATTTTAATTTATTTTGGCATATGAATTTGCTTGAAAATATTATTGAAGCTCCAATAAGAGTATTAAAAAAATCAAAAAGAGAAGCAGAAATGATAGCTGATGATTTATTAAAAAAAGTTGGTCTTTTTGATAAAAAATTTAGTTTTCCAAGAAAATTATCGGGTGGTCAACAGCAAAGAGGGGCTATAGCGCGCGCTTTGGCGATGAGTCCAGAAATTATGCTTTTTGATGAGCCAACTAGCGCTCTTGATCCTGAAACTATTGGGGAAGTTTTAAAAGTGATTGAAAAGTTGGCTTCTGATGGAATGACAATGTTAATAGTTACTCATGAAATTAACTTCGCAAAAAAAGTATCAAATAGGATTATGATGCTAGATGAAGGTAAAGTTGTTGATGATAACGACACTGGATCTTTTTTTAACTCCAAAGAAAATTTGAGAAAGGTATCTTTTTTAAATCAAGATTATTAGATTTTGCACACTGTTTCATCAAATAAGGGAATAATTTCTACCACTAATCATTTAGCCAGCTCAGCAGCAATAGAAATTATTAATAATTCTGGTAATGCCATAGATGCTGCAATTGCTGCATCAGGTGTTTTATCAGTTACATCGCAACATCAGTGTGGTTTGGGAGGAGACCTTTTTGCCCTAATTTACAAAAATGGAAGTGTTTTTGCATTAAATTCATCAGGTCATTCAGGTAGTTATTTGGAAGAATATTCTAAAGAACAAAATCATAAAAAAATTAATATTTTTAAAGATAAAAGGCTAGTCACAATTCCTGGGGCTGTAGATGGATGGCTCGAGCTTAATAAAAAATTTGGCAGTAAAAAAATGGATGAAGTCTTAAAAAGATCAATTGAACTCTCTAGGGATGGTTTTAGTTGTGATCAATCACTTTTGAATGCAATTAATAATAGTAGAAATATTTTTAAAGATAGTCCTCTTAATAGCATAAATAAGATCAATCAAATTGTTAGAAGACCAGAAATTTCTGAACAGCTACAAATTATAGCAAAATATGGAAGATCAGGGTTTTATGAGGGTATATTTGGTGAAGAATTTTCAAATTTTCTAGAAGGTTCAGTTTCGAAAAAAGATTTAAAGAATAAACAATCACAATGGGTAAAACCAATCTCTTATAATTTTTTCGGAGAAAAATTTTGGACAATCCCTCCTAATTCACAGGCTTTTTTGATTATCGAAACTTTAAGAAATATAAAAAAAAATATTAGAAAATTTCCAAAAAATATTAAAGATTTACAATTACAAATAATCAACGAAATGTTAGTTATGGGAAATTCGAGAGATGATTATTTATCTAATTTTTTAAATTTAAAAGGGCACGATACTAATTACATGTGTATCGTAGATAATAAGGGCTTAGGAGTATCCTTGGTTCAATCAAATGCGCATGGATTTGGAAGTAATTTAATATTAAAAAAATCAGGAGTATTTTTACATAATAGAGGTTTGGGATTTATAAGAAATGATAATAAATTTTATCCTAAAAATAATACAAAACCTCCATCAACTCTGTGTCCTCTAATAATTACAAAAAAGAATGATTTATCTTGCCTAGTAGGAACAATGGGTGCTGACTCTCAGCCACAAATTATTTTACAAAATTGGGCTAACAATATTTTTTTTAATGATGTGTTTACTAGTTTATCAAGTCCACGATGGATTATTGGAGGCAATGAAAAAGAAAAGTTATTCCCTTTTAATTCATGGAAAAGAAAAGAAAACATTTCAAACTTATTTTATGAAAAAGGTATATCTAAAGACTTGTTAAATGATTTATCAAAAAATAAATTCAAGTTTGTTAAGAAATATAATAATCAAAATTTGTTTGGTCATTCTCAAATGATTGTGAAAAAAAACAAAATATTTTATGGACACCATGATCCTAGAAGTATTACTGGGTCTACTATAGCCTTATAAACATACATTTTTTTAATAAAAATATTCTTTCTTAAAGCTCTTTCATATTTATGTTATAATTAAATTTCGTATATAGGAGGAAAATATGAAAAAAATAATATCTTACTTAACTCTATTCCTTGCTTTTATTTCTTTTAATGCAAACTCTGTAACATTACGAGCCGTAATGGAAAATGTTCCTGACACAAAATTTATTCAGGAACTATTACCAGAGTTTACTGAGAAAACAGGCATTGAAGTAGAATTTGAAGTTATGGGGTATGGTGAAATGCATCCCAAACTTGTACCTTCATTAACAGCATCTACAGGTAGTTACGATTTTATGCCAGTTGATTTTTATTGGGTTGGTGAATTCGATAAAGCAGGTTGGATGATGCCTCTTGACAAGATGATATCAAAAGATGGCTTCGATACTTCTGTTTACTTTGACTCTTTAATGAATCTTACAGGTAAAGTTGGCAATACAACATATATGTTGCCTTTCTATAACTATGCTATGGGTCTGACTGTAAGGAATGATCTTATTGAAGACGCTTCTAACCAATCAAATTTTAAATCTAAATATGGAATGGATTTAAAAATTCCTACTGAATGGGATGAGTACTTAAATCAGGTTGAATTCTTCACTGATAAAGCAAACGGATTTTATGGTGTTGTCAATCAAGGTGGTAAGGCAGATCCTATAGCTATGGAATGGTCTAACTATCTATTTGCAAGAGGAGGATCTTTTCATGACCAAAATTGGAATGGTCAACTCAAGTCTGATGAGGCATTACAAGCCTTAAATGATTATATTTCAATGATCAACAACTATGGACCTATCGGTGCTGAAAGCTTTAGTTTTGATGAGGCTTTTAATGTAGCTGCACAAGGTAATGCATATAGCTACCTAACATATAATTGGTTTTTAGGTTCATATAATGATCCTGAACAATCATCAGTTGTAGGTAAAATGGCACTAATTCCAGTTCCTGGTGAAGGAGGTTTGAATGGTGCATGGGGTTGGTCTATACCAACATCAAGCCCAAATCCTGAAGCAGCCTGGGAATTCTTAAAGTGGGTTGAGTCACCGGATATAGCAAAACGAAGAGCTGAAATGGGCGGTGCAGCAACTAGAAAAGATGTTTTTGATGATCCAGATTTAAATAAAAAATTTGATCATTATCCTGGTTTAAAAAACCTTTTAGCTACATCTAAAAACTTCCCAGTTTTTACTTATACACCACAATTTGTTGAGGTAATGGGAACTGAACTATCAAAAGCTGTTATTGGTGAACAAGATCCAAATGTTGCTTTAAGCAATATGAATGAACAACTCGAGGAACTGGCTGCCAAAGACGGAAAAAGGTAGTTATTGAATAATATTCAATTTAACGACAGGCGCTTTGGATTTTTCTTCGTTGCGCCTGCCGTAATAGTGTTATCTATAGTTATACTTACCCCAATAGTTATAGCCATAGTTACCAGCTTTTATGATTATACTTTAATCGATAGATCCTTAAATAAATTTATTGGTTTAAAAAACTATTTTAATTCAATATCTAGTGCAAAATTCTTACATTCTTCAATTGTTACTATCTCGTTTGTTTTTTTGGTGGTTTTATTTGAATTTTTAATTGGTTTTTTGATAGCTATTCTTCTAAATCAAGTTGAAAAATTTAGAAATATTTACTACTTCATATTATTAATACCCCTTTTAATTAACCCAGTTGTCGTAGGTCTTATATGGAGGATGTTTCTGCATCCACAACTTGGAATATTAAATTATGTAATTAGCCTTATTGGAGTAGATCCTGTAAATTGGCTTGGCGATCCTCAAAATGCTTTTATCACGATAATATTTGTTGATATTTGGCACCAAGTATCATTTATGATTATTCTTTTATTAGCTGGCTTAGCCTCAATACCTGAAGAACCCTATGAAGCGGCAAGAGTAGATGGAGCTAACGGATTCCAACAATTTAGAGATATAACACTCACCTACATGAGACCTGTAATTATAATTACACTATTAATTAGACTTATTTTTGCATTAAAAACTTATGATTTAATTTACATAATGACTAAAGGTGGTCCAGGTGATGCTACAGATTTAATAAGCTATTATATCTATAGATCTGCTTTTATAGGACTTGACTTAGGTCAAGCTGCAAGCATGTCAGTAATCCTATTAATTATTGTTTGTATTATTATATACCCATTATTTAATTATATGAATCGAGCCGATGAGTAAAAAACACATTCAGCTAATAGGTGTAACAAAAAAATATCAAGACAACATAGTTGTAAAAGATGTTAGTTTTGAAATAGCTGATGATGAGTTTTTTATTCTGCTTGGCCCTTCTGGTTGCGGAAAATCTACTACTTTGAGAATGATAGCCGGATTAGAAGAAATGACTGAGGGAAAAATTATAGCTGACCAAAAAGATATCTCTATTGAAGATCCAAAAGATAGAAATATGTCTTTTGTTTTTCAAAATTATGCTCTTTATCCTCATATGAATGTCCAAAAAAACTTATCTTACTCATTAAAATTAAGAAAAATTCCTCAAATTGAAATTAGTAAGAAAATTGAATGGGTCTCTAATTTACTAAAAATAAATGAATTATTAGAGAGGAAGCCAAGTCAACTTTCAGGAGGGCAGCGCCAAAGAGTGGCATTGGGAAGATCTTTGGTAAGAGACCCAATTGCTTTTCTTTTGGATGAGCCTCTTTCAAATCTGGATGCACAATTAAGAGTTGAGATGCGTCAAGAGTTAATACTTTTGCAGAAAAAATTATCAAAAACTTTTATATATGTTACTCATGATCAGGTTGAGGCCATGACTATGGCTTCAAGGATTTGTGTTATGAACCAAGGTGAGATTATTCAAATTGGAGCTCCACAGGAAGTATATGATCAGCCTGAGTCTATTTTTGTTGCAAAATTTTTGGCTAATCCAGTGAATAATATTTTAAAAACAAGTATACAAAAAAAATTAGATAAAATTTATTTAGAGACCTTAGGTATTTCAATAGTTAATAAAAAACTTAAAGACCGTTCTGAAATTTACTTTTCTATAAGACCAGAAAATCTATTTATGACTTCGCCAGATAATAATGAATCTATTAAAGCCAATATAGTTCAAATTGAAAATCATGGTCATGAATTACTAATTTCGTGTCAAATTCCAAACAGTAGTCAATTATTGTATTTCAGATCTAATAAAGATAGTAAAATAAGTATAGGATCAAAAATAAATATAGGATTTGATATCGAAGATTTACTATTTTTTGATATATTAACAGAAAGGATAATAAAATGAGAACTTTTAGTAAAATAATGAAAAATTCTAAATTAATAATTGGAATGATTCATCTACCACCTCTTCCGGGCACAGCTCATTATGATAAAAGTAAAGGTATGAATCACATTTTAGATGTTGCCTATGAAGATATGATGGCCCTTCAGGCTAATAACATAGATTCTTTTATGTTTGGTAATGAAGGTGATAGACCATACATATTGAAAGCCTCCAATGAAACATTATCAGCAATGTCTTTTGTTATTGGACAACTTAAAAAGGAAATTAAAATACCATTTGGGGTTAACTATTTATGGGATCCTGTCGCTACAGTATCTTTGGCATGTGCAGCTGATGCAGATTTTGCTAGAGAGGTGTTCACAGGTGTTTACGACTCAGATATGGGTTTGTGGGAACCTAAAGCAGCAGAAGCTTTAAAACTTAGATCTGATTTAGGAAATACAAAACTTAAACTTTTATTCAACATAAATGCTGAATTTGCAGCACCTTTAGGTGAAAGGACTATCTCTCAAAAAGCTAAAAGTGCAGTTTTTTCATCAACAGCTGATGCTATTTGTGTTTCAGGCCCCATTACTGGAGAAAGTGTTGATGTATCTAACCTAGAAGAAGCAAAAAAATCTTTAGATAACAGTGTACCCTTATTTGCAAATACAGGTGTTAAACTAGATACATTGGAGTCTATCCTTAATGTAGCTGATGGTTGTGTAGTAGGCACATCTTTAAAGTATGATGGAATAACTTGGAATCAAATAGATGGTGAAAGAGTGAAGAAATTTATGGACAAAGTTAATGAAATTAGAGGTTCATGAATTGCGCAATAGGTATTGATATAGGTACGACATCAACTATTGGTGTTTTATTAAACTCTAAAAATCATAAAATAATATTTCAATGCTCTAGACCCGTAAAACTTTATTCAAAAAAAAGTGGCTGGGCAGAAGAAGATCCAAATCAATGGTGGAATAACACTTTATCAATTTTAAAAGAAATAGGCAGTTTTGCCAATAAAAGTAAAATTAATTTATGTGCTATAGGCGTTACAGGTATGTTACCAGCTTTAGTTATCTTAGATAAATATAACAAACCTATACGATATAGTATTCAACAAAGTGACTCTAGAACTGAAAAAGAACTTAAGTCTATATTTCACAATAAAATTCAAATGAAAAAATTTACTAAACAAACAAAATGTGGAATTAATCAGCAATTAATAGCTCCTAAAATTTTATGGCTTAAAAAAAATGAGTTAAATAATTATAAAAAAATAAATAAAATTTTAGGATCATACGATTTTATTAATTATAAATTATCTGGTACTTTTAACATTGAACACAATTGGGCTCTTGAGTCTGGTTTAATGGATTTTAAATCTAAGAGATTTACAACTGAACTTCTTAAACTAGGTAAAATAAATAAATCTTGGATGCCAAAAATTTCTTCATCAGAAACAATTATAGGAAATCTTAAAGATGAAGTTGCTAAAATAACAAAACTTCCTAAGAATATTCCTATAATATCTGGATGTGCAGATCATATAGTTTCAGCATTTACTGCAGGGGTAAAGAAAACAGGCGATGTGTTATTAAAATTTGGTGGAGCTGGTGATATTATGATATCCTCAAAAAAACCTTTTAAAGACACTAGGTTATTTAATGATTATCATATTATTCCTAATCTTTTTATGCCTAACGGTTGTATGGCTACATCAGGTTCTTTACTGAATTGGTTCGTTAATTTAATAGATAATGATAGAAAAAAATTACATCATGCATATCTAGACCAACTACTAACAAAGAAAACTGATTTAAAGACAACTTGTACAATTTTGCCTTATTTTTTAGGTGAAAAAACTCCAATCCATGATACGAATGCCAAAGGCACTATCGTAGGCCTAACTCTTAATCATACTATTGAAGACTTGTGGATTGCATTTTTAGAGTCAATTTGTTTTGCATTTTCACATCATTTAGAAGTTCTTAAAGAAAATAAAATTAAAGTTAACAATATAATGGCATCAGATGGAGGTTCAAAAAGTAAAGTATGGATGCAAATAATGTCAAATGTTATTCAAAAAAACATTTCGATTGTTGATGGTCACTATGGCTCTTCTCAAGGTGCTGCATTTCTAGCAGCTAAGTCAGTAAAATTATATTCTTCATATGATGATGCAAGTTTACTCAATAAAAAAAATAAAGTTATAAAATATCAAAAAAAATACTCAGTTTATTATAAAAAAAAATATTCAATTTTCAGGCAGTTATATAAATCTTTATATGAACTTTATCCTAAAATTAATGGACTTATATAAAAATACAAAAATTTCAGCTATTATTTTTGACTTTGATGGAGTAATTGTCAATTCAGAGCCTTTATGGTTTAAAGCAGCTGTACTTTCTTTAAAAGAAACAAATATAAAATATGATAATCAAATAATCTTTAAGCAAACAATAGGAATGGTTTCAGAAAATGTTTGGAAATTATTAATTAAAGAAAAAATTCAAAATTCTCAAAAAAGAAAATTAAATAAAATTTATAAAAAAAATTTAGACTTATTATTTTTTAAAAAATTAAAGCTTTCAAGAGGTTTTAAATTTTTTATAAGGCATAATAATCTTCCCTCAATAATTGTTTCCAATGCTTCTAGCAGGTATATTTTTGAGACGCTTAATCGTTTAAAAATTAATCAATTTAGTAAAAATGATATCATTTCTTGTACAGGTCAATTGTTACCAAAACCTAAGCCTGATGGTTATATTAAAGCAATTAATCAACTTAAATTACCAATTAAAAACCTACTTGTTATTGAGGACTCAGATGTAGGTATTTCAGCTGCTAAATCTGCTGGTATTAAGAACATTATTAGACATACACATAATAATGAAAATTTACCGAAAAAAATTAAATATAAAATTCCTATATTGAAATCTTTTATGGAACTTAACAAATTTATTAAAAAAAATTAAACTTTTATAAAAATTTAACACTTTTTTTTTCTTCCTTAATCTAAACAAGATAATTATTATTAGGTAAGAAGAATAATATATTGATTTGGGAAATTATTTTTTGGCTGTTTCTAATACCCATAGCTGCATGGGGACTTCATAAATTATTTAAATATAGTGCTATGGGATACCATTTATAAAAAAGAACCAACTTTTATATTGGTTATTTATGATCCTTTTAATATTATTAATCAACTTTCTTGTCGATGGGTTTTATTTAGTTAATTAAAATTTTAATGTTTAGAATCAATTATATTGATAGTTTTTTCTGGAAGTATTAACGGCTTGGTGTATGGCAAGTCCTGATATTACCTATGTTAAGTTAGAGAGTAAGTTAGGAATATCTAAAAGTTCTATTCAGAGAACAATTAGTCATTCTGTCATCAATGGTCTTTATAAGAAAAAAATGGAAGAGATCTATGGTGATGAATGGTTAGAACACGATAAGCTAATTAAAAAGCAAAAGCAGAAGGGAGTAGCATTATCAAACACAAAAGAACAAACAGAAACAACAACGGAAATACCATTTTGAAATTTCCCATTCCCATGTCCTATAGCTTTGGGAAGTGGGAAGAGCCAACCAAGGTTATCTGTATTGCTTCAGAGATAAGGAAGTCACTTCAAGAGAGTGATGACAGAGAATTAGAACAATTATTTTGGAAGAGAGTATAAAATGGATCGTTACTTATCGGACTATGAAAAACTTCTTCATGAATACGAAAGGATTGAGTCAAAACTTAATAGCCTTTTTATTCAGACTGATCTATCAGAGTCAGCTAGAAAGAAGTTAGAAATAAGTTTGAAGAGAAGATTAAAAACACTACTACCTGAACTAAGAAAAAAAGAAATAGAAGTTTAATATCGTTTCTAGTTCATTCGTGTCGTTACTTAAATTCTTCTAAATTTGATGAATTTAATGCGAAATTAATCGAAATACTTCCCTATACAAATAAAATGCTCTCTCTAAGAGGGGGTTATTAGGGTTATTTTGTTAATGTTTTCAATTGTTGATACGGAGTTCTTAGTAGTTTTTCCGTATTTCTCGCACAGAACTCTCCTAGGTAATGTAACCTTTTGTTACCCTGAAATGTTTACTTTTGTTAACTTTGAAAGCTACGCATAGGGGGGGGGTC
>Ga0055584_100004639_pt1 | contig 13460 bp, 10 predicted proteins | sample OSDHelmetaG_FD_58716 | JGI IMG/M metagenome (GOLD analysis project Ga0055584, IMG submission 58716) | Pelagic marine sediment microbial communities from the LTER site Helgoland, North Sea, for post-phytoplankton bloom and carbon turnover... | ecosystem: Environmental > Aquatic > Marine >... | reverse complement strand
GACCCAATGGGTGCCAGCGCAGGGCCGCAACCGCATTCATGCCATGGTCGAGAGTCGTCCAGACTGGTGCGTCTCGCGGCAACGCCAATGGGGCGTGCCGATCACCGTATTCGTTAGTAAAAAAACCGGCGAAGTTCTACGTGACGCGGCTGTCATTGAGCGCATCGCGACAGCGGTTGAAGAAGAAAGCTCAGATACCTGGATATCATCCGATCCCGCGCGCTTCCTCGGTAACGAATATGACGCTGATGAGTGGGAGCAGGTGCAAGACGTGGTCGAGGTCTGGTTTGATTCCGGCTCCAGCCATGCTTTCGTTCTTGAGCACCGCAACGATTTAAAATGGCCCGCAGATTTATATCTGGAAGGGTCCGATCAACATCGAGGCTGGTTCCATACGTCATTGTTGGAAAGTTGTGGCACGCGCGGCCGCGCACCCTACGAAGCGGTGCTGACTCATGGCTTCGTGCTCGACGAAAAAGGTCGCAAGATGTCCAAGTCTTTGGGCAACGTGGTGGAACCACAAAAAGTCATCAATCAATCCGGTGCCGATATTTTACGGCTTTGGGTTGTTGCGTCTGACTACAGCCAAGACCTCTCTGTTGGGCCGAACATTCTCAAGCAGATGTCGGATTTGTATCGCCGTTTGCGTAATACGTTCCGTTATCTCCTCGGCAACTTGAATGGGTTCGAAGACTCCGAGCGTGTTGCTGTTGCAGATATGCCTGAGCTTGAACGTTGGGTGATGCATCGTTTGTGGCAAATGGATAAGCGCATTCGCGAAGCCTGTTCGACTTATGATTTCCATGGCTTATTCAATGAGCTGCATCATTTTTGCGCGGTTGAGTTGTCAGCATTCTATTTTGATATGCGCAAAGACGTTGTGTATTGCGATGCACCCGATAGCCTCCGCCGTCGTGCAGCCCGCACTGTGCTCGACACCTTGTATGATTGCCTAGTGAAGTGGCTTGCGCCATTCGTTTGCTTTACCGCTGAAGAAGTCTGGCTCGCGCGCAACCCGAGTGACGATGGTTCCATCCATCTGCAGCAGTTCCCCGATGTTCCGGATGATTGGCGCGATGATGCACTCGCCGACAAATGGACGAAGGTGCGTCACTTGCGTCGGTCTGTCACAGCCGCGATCGAACAAGAGCGTGCTGCCAAACGTATTGGGTCTAGTTTGCAAGCGCATCCTGTGGTCACAGCACCGGCAGACTTACTTGCCGCGTGCGCAGGCCTCGACATGGCCGACGTCTGCATCACATCAGATATCACGCTCATTGAAGGTGTGCCCGCAGAGGGCGCGTTTGTCCTCGATGATGTGCCGGAGATCGGCGTGGTCGTGAATCTATCCGAAGGCGAGAAGTGTTCTCGGTGTTGGAAAGTGCTGCCCGATGTTGGCAGTCATGCCCATCCTGATGTGTGTGGTCGCTGTTCTGACGCGGTCGAGTCTGTGACGGCGGGTTGATCTAAGGTATGCGCCTGGGCCTGATCATAGCTGCAGTTATTGCGATCGCCGATCAGGCGTCAAAAATCGCCATGGTAGAGTGGGTGTTCAGGCCTGAGGGCGTGACGGAAAGCCCATTCTATAGCGCTCGTATCATTGAAGTTCTGCCGTTTTTTCAACTGCGCTTGGCCTGGAACCCAGGAATCAGTTTCAGCATGTTCAGTTCCGGCGAGCCGACAACCATTGCCATTCTGGTCACGCTCCAGTTGGGCATTGTGGCATTGATGCTGTGGTGGTTACGCCAGGCTGAGACCCTATGGATGAAGGTGGGCATTGGTTTCATCGTCGGCGGGGCGCTGGGCAATATTATCGACCGGCTCCATTACGGGATGGTCGTCGACTTCCTTGACTTTTTTGCGGCGGGATATCATTTCCCGACCTTCAATCTGGCTGATTCTGCTATTAGCATCGGTGTTGGCTTCTGGCTGCTTGACGCATTCGTAACGCGGAACCAGGATAGCCCCACTGTGGACCCGAAATGAGGCACTTATGACCGTCCTTCTAAGACATACCGCTTTGGCCGCCGCCGCTCTTCTCGTTTTGGCGGGCTGCGATGACACAAAGCGCGCTTTGGGCATCAATAAGTCCGTTCCTGATGAATTTGCCGTTGTGCGCCGGGCACCTTTGGTTATGCCACCAGATTTCAATCTGCGCCCACCTGCGCCTGGCTCTGAGCGCCCACAAGAGGGCACCACGTCGCAACAGGCCCGAAATGCTCTCGTGGGGCGCAATCGTCTTGATGGCTACATTGTGCGCGGTTTTAGCCAGGGTGAAGTTGAACTGCTGGCTTTGGCTGGCGCAGATCAGATTGTCCCAGGAGTCCGGGATTCTGTTGACCGGGAAACCTCGGCTTTCGCGACGGAAACCGACAGTTTCACCGACCGCTTGGTGTTCTGGAGTGATGACAACCGTCAGTTCGGTACCCCCATCGACCCCTCTGCTGAACAGAAGCGTCTCAACGAGAATCAGGCCCTTGGCAAAAACGCCAACGAAGGCCCTATTCCCGTGATCACCAAAGGTGGCTCCTCCGTTCTCGGAATCTTCTAGGCCTGAAAGATTATCTGCAAGGCACCGGATCCAGGATTGCGCACTGTAAAGGCTTTGACTTGGCCTAACCCTGGCACATCGTATGCACCGGTCGGTGCATAAACCTCTGCGTTGAGATCCGCGCTTGCCTGCTCCGCATACCCCAGGTCTTTGACCTCGAACATCTGCGCAATGTAACCCGTGTTAGGCGCGTGGGCGTCTGGCGTAAGGTCGCGGCATTCGTAGTTCAACGGCATAGAGAGCGCGATTTTTCCAAACATATGCTTGCCCTGCATAAATTTGATCGCTGTCCGTCCGTCCTCCGGAATATTCAGGAATCGATTCACTTCGGGGCGGTCAAAGATTTCGTCGATCAGAACCCCGTTCTTCAAGACTTTCTCATAAAATGCGACGGCCTTATCCATATCTGAAACGCAGTGGGAGGTGGTGACCACCGGCGTGAAGCCGGTCGGGGTGCGTCCATGGTCACGCACGTAAGCTTTCATCTGTCCAACTCTTGTGTTGGGATCGTCGCCCGTGAGTTCAACAAAATTAATGGCAACTGAATCCGGGCCATCGAAAACCACTTCCGTTGGCGCGCCTTGAGAGCCGGTCATTTCATAAAACGTCGGTTCAGACCAAAAGCGAAACCCTTGGGCTTGCAGCTTCTTGGTGTCGGCGCGAATGTCATCCGTATAGAAATTGAGGTTCACAAGGCCAATGGCGCGGGGGGCATCAGCAGGGCGTATGTGTTTTTTTGGCGTGTCGCCGAAATCCAAAAGCAAAACGCGACCAACGGGGCAACCGGGCAACTCGCAATACACAGCCTGTGCGGACGCGCCGCTTGGTAGGTGCCATAAAGTTTCGAAGTCGGGGCCGGACCATGTTGTCGCGTCGTGGGCGGTGAGGCCAATGATATCGCGATAGAAATGCAGCGAGGTGTCCATGTCGTCGACACCGATCACGGCGACGCTTAGCGGGCTTCCCTCTAGTGCAACGATTTCTCCCATGTCTTCGCTCCCTCTTTACTTAATGTGTCCGTCTATTGTTAAGATGCTTAGCCCATATAGCGGCGAACAAAAGTTGCAATGCCACCCAACGCGCGGCGTGCGTCTGCCATCCAATCAGTCATCACGTGCCAATCATGAATTTGGCCTGGCCATTCTTCAAGCCGAACAGGCACATCATCGGCGCGCGCACGCACTGCAAGTTTGCGACTGTCATCGAGTAAGATCTCGCGAGTGCCGACCTGAATAAGAATAGGCGGTAGGCCGCGCAAATCAGCAAACGCTGGCGACACAAAAGGGTCCTTGTCATCGTGGCCGTTGAGATAGTCGCGGGCACAGCGAAGTAGACCGTCTTGCGTTGCAATCGGGTCGTGCTTGGCTTTGCTGTCCATGGTTTCGCCATCGCATGCCAGATTAACCCAAGGAGACAGTGCGATCAGTGCGGCGGGCTGATCAATACCGTCGTCTTTAAGGCAGAGCGCGGTCGAAATTGTTAGACCTCCGCCTGCGGAGTCCCCAGCGATGGCAAGGTGGCCGGGTTTGAAACCTTGGCTGAGCAACCATTGATACGCCGTAAGACAATCCTCTAAGCCGGCGGGGAAGGGGTGCTCCGGGGCTAGGCGATAATCAACTAAGAGAACGCGTGTGCCGCAGGCCATGCTGAGGTCAGCCGCCAGTCGTTGATGTGACGTTAGACTCCCTGCCGTGAAACCACCGCCGTGGAGAAGCAAAATGGCGCGATCTGCGTCTGATCCTGCCGCTGTGACCCATCGCGCTGGGACGCCATCCGCGTCGATATCTTCAACGGTCGTATCACTGGGCATAGGAAAAGATGCGCCGAGGCCGTCCATGAGTAATCGAATGTCTGCGGCGGTCTCGTTGGGTTTGCCATCCATAAAGCCTGCCAGTTTCTGAATAGCGACTTCGATCTCGTCGGTCAGGTCTTGTTCTGTCCCGACGTCGTTGTGGGTCCCATCTTCTTGTCCGCGAATATTTCCCGGTGTGTCGTGCGTGCGTGTCGCCTCGGCATCATCATTCGCAGCGTGGTTCAAGTTTTGATCGCCGGACATGGACTCTGAAATGCGGTTGTAGACGAAGGCGAATAGCGTTGTCGGAAAAAGCAGAACCATCATGCTGCCAAACGCCCCGACAATGGTGCTTAAAACAACCTCGGCGCTTGTGGCCAAACTTTCTGAGAGCGCGCCAAGGATAAATGTTGAAATCACAGCGACCATTTGGAGAGGCATCATCAATAGGATGGCGCAGAAAAAGCATAGGATGAAAATTGCAGCCATATGGCCGCCCAGTCCTTTGGTGCGCGCCCATGCCTCGCTGAGAACGGCTGGTCGATCCGTTGCCGCCATGGCCAGCACCAGAGACAACCGACAGGCAACGGCGACGACAAGCACCGCCCATATTCCTAGGAACACTGCGGATAGAGCTTGTGCGAGGGCTGCGTTGGCGGCTGCAAGGGCACCAATAATGGCGCCGATCACAAGAATACCCACGATGGCCGTGACAGCGACGATCAGTATAATGGCGACCTGCCATCCAAATAGACGGCCTTCGCGGTCAGAAAACGTAAATAGTCCGCGACCCGTCATGGCGTCCTGCCCCAAGATCACCATGCGGTACCAGGTGACAGTAAAGGGCAAAAACACAACTGCGTTGACCAGGTTCAGGACAGCAAAGGCCGGGCTTTGATAGTCGGTGAGGTCGAACCCCATGAGCCAGCCGGTTAGATTCGCTGCGACCACCACTGCCATGGGGATTGCCCCATGATTGATCGCGACCCGGCGTCTGGTCCAGCAATAGTCTAGGATTTCCTGAACGGTCTGGAAGATTGGCAGCTGCATCCGGTCCCCATTTTTGATCTGTTTGACCGGACCCTACAAGGACCCCGCGTCAAAGTGAACGGCTCCTATGGGCCTACCGGTTGACCCACCCGCCTGGGCGGTCCAAATAGGCTTATGAAGGTCCTTTTTACCGGGACGGTTTAGTGAAGGAAATGTCCATGCGATCTGTCGGTGTATTGGGTGCTGTTTTTGCTCTGTGTGGGGTGCTTGTTACGGTTACGGCTGCAGTGTCTGCGAAAGCGGACGTCTTCGGCGCTGAGACCTTCATGCTCGAAAATGGCATGCAAGTTGTCGTGATCCCGAATCACCGTGTCCCCATTGTTAGTCATATGGTCTGGTACAAGGTGGGATCGGCGGATGAACAACCTGGTAAGGCTGGCATCGCCCATTTTCTTGAACATCTTATGTTCAAGGGCACACCGACCTATCCCGCAGGTGAGATCACCGATCTTGTTGCGCGCAATGGTGGGCAGCAAAACGCCTTCACGTCTTACGATTACACAGCGTATTACCAAAATATTGCGGCAGATCGGCTTCCAAAGATGATGGAGCTTGAGGCTGATCGCATGCGCAATCTCATTCTCAGCGAAGAAGATGTGCGTGTCGAACGAGATGTGGTGTTGGAAGAGCGACGGATGCGTGTCGATAGCCGACCGGCGTCGATCATGTCAGAGCGGCTTGATGCGGCCCTATGGGTGACCAACCGCTACGGCACACCAGTGATCGGCTGGGAAGAAGAAATCCAGGCGCTTAACCGCGATGATGCGTTTGACTTTTATCGCCGGTGGTATGCGCCTAAGAGTGCCATCTTGGTTGTTGCTGGTGATGTCACGGCTAAACAATTGCGCCCCCTGGCTGAAGCAACATACGGAAAAATTGAACCTGTAGAATCGGTCACGTCGCGGGAGCGTTCAACGTTTTTACCTCAAGCAGCAGATGTGCGCGTAACAATGACCGACGCTCGTGTGCGCCAGCCACGGTGGCAGCGCACTTACATTGCGCCGAGTATTAATGTTGGCAGCCTTGATGAAACCTATGCGCTGCAGGTGCTCAGCGAAATTCTTGGTGGTGGATCAACCAGCCGTTTGTATCAGGCCCTGGTCGTCGATCAGGCGATCGCAGCCTCTGCCGGTGCGTACTATATGGACCAAGCAGTCAGTTGGGGGCGGTTCGGTTTGTCGGTCGCGCCAAGTCCAGGCGTAGACGTTGAAGATCTGGAAAACGCTATTGAAGCTGAGTTGGCGAAGGTGATCGAAAATGGCCTGACCGAAGATGAAGTCGAGCGGGCTAAGACCCGACTGCAGGCCGAAGTTATTTACGCCAAAGATTCGCCCACGTCGGCCGCGCAGACCGTTGGGTCTTTGTTGGCCGTTGGCATGACCTTGGATCAAATCGAAGAATGGCCCGAGCGTGTTGCAGCCGTCACGGCAGAGCAGGTTAACGCCGCAGCCCAAGCGCTGTTTACGGCGGCGCCAAACGGGACAGGCGTTTTGTTGCCTGAGGGAGACGTCTGATGATGAGCCATAGATTGATCAGGGCCTGTGCGTTTGCTTCGGCCTTAGTATTTGCCAACACGGCAGCCGCTATCGATGTTGAAGAGGTTAAAACCCGAGGCGGCATCACAGCCTACCTCGCACGGGATGATAGTAACCCCATCATTGCGTTTAGCTTTGAGTTTCGGGGTGGCTCTAGTCTCGACCCTGACGAGAAGCTTGGGCTGTCGACTATGGCTGCTGGTTTGCTTGACGAAGGATCGGGCGATTTAGACTCCTTCGCGTTTCAATCCAAGCTACAAGACCTTGCGATCAAACTCAGCTTCAATGCCAACACGGATTCCTTTTCGGGATCGTTGACGACCATAAAGGCGAATGCCGATGAAGCATTCGCTCTGATGGCGCAAGCGTTGTCAGCGCCGCGCTTTGATGACGAACCGGTTGAGCGTATCCGTCGGCAGATTCTTGTCAGTTTGGCACGTGGTGCAGAGAACCCGGGCCGAATCGCGCGAGACACCTTGTTCGAAGAAATTTTCCCCGATCATCCTTATGGCCGCCCATCTAGTGGAACTCCGGAAACGATTCAGGCGATCACACAGGCCGATCTCTCTGCCTACACAGCTGAACGGTTTGCCAAAGACCGTCTCTTCGTTGGTGTGGCGGGCGATATTTCTCCACGCCAATTGCGCAAACGCTTGGGCCAAGTGTTTGGTCACCTGCCTGATACAGTCGCCACCGAATGGCGTGTCGCTGACACGGCAGTGACCTACGTTGGCACAGTTGTCGTTGATAAAGCCGTGCCGCAGAGCACGGTCTATATGGCGCAGCCCGGATTATCGCGTGATGATCCGGATTGGTACACGGCGCTTGTTGCTGACTACATTTTAGGGGGCGGCTCGTTTGCCTCTCGCTTGATGGATGAAGTGCGTGAGAAACGTGGCCTGGCTTACGGCGTGAGCACGAGCCTCGTGCCTTACGAGTCAGCGCCTTTCATGCTGGCGTCGGTCGGAACGAGGAATGAATCAGTTGCCGAGAGTATTGCGGTGATTCGTGATGAGTGGCGAAAGTTCCAATCAGAAGGCCCAACAGCAGATGAGCTTGAAGGCGCGAAGATGTACATCACGGGGTCCTGGCCGCTGAGGTTCACATCCTCTGGAAGTATTGCCAGCACTTTGGTGGCCGTACAGCGAAGTGACCTGGGCTTGGATTATCTGGATCGTCGGAATGATTATATTGAGTCCATCACGCTTGAGGATGTGCGTCGAGTTGCGGCGAGTTTGTATAAACCAGATGAGCTCTCTGTCATTGTCGTTGGGCAGCCCGTTGGCGTGGAAAGTACGCTGAAGGCCGAGGATTCCGGTGCTGATAGCAGCGGCGGCTAGCGCCTTCGCATTTATCCGGTGCTGCTGGTAGAGTGTGGCTCCTGATTTCGCCGACCGGACCTGCCATACGCTATGATCTTCTCTGATCCCACCACCACAGACGCCTGGGCTGCGCTGACCCGGCATCGCGTCGGCATGGCGAGCATTAACCTGCGGAGCTTGTTCGAGCAGGACCCAGGCCGATTTGACCGCTTGTCTTGGTCCGTCGCGGGTCTGACGGTTGACCTCTCCAAGCAGCGCTTGAGCGATGAGACGCTGCCGTTGTTGCTAGACTTGGCCAAGGCCATGGATGTCGAGGGACACAGGGCGGCGCTGTTCGCCGGTGAGAACGTCAATGTAACAGAGGACCGTGCAGCGCTTCACGTGGCACTTCGCGATCCAACTGATCGCGCCTATCTCGTTGATGGCGACGATGTCTCCGTACAGATCAAGTATGCCCGTGGCCGTATGTTGGGATTTGCTGAGCAGGTCATCTCAGGGCAGCGTTCGGGCCATACCGGACGACGCTTTGACCAGGTCATTAATATTGGCATCGGTGGATCTGATCTCGGTCCGCGCAGCGCTGTGACAGCATTGGCAGATCATCTCGTTCCAGATCTGACCGTCAGTTTTGTCGCCACCGTTGATAATGTTGCGCTGCAGGATGCATTGGCCGATGCGAATGCCGAGCGCACCCTATTTGTTGTTTCTTCCAAGAGCTTCACAACGCGCGAAACCATGACCAATGCTGGGCACGCCAAGCAGTGGTTGGTCGATGCTTTGGGTGAGGCTGCTGTGGCCGATCATTTCGTCGCGGTCACTGCGGCGTCGGATGCAGCTGAAGCCTTTGGTGTGTCGGCCGATGCCATCTTTCCCCTGTGGGATTGGGTTGGTGGTCGCTACTCCGTCTGTTCAGCGATCGGATTGTCAGTCGCGTTAGCCTGCGGACCCACTGTGTTCGAACGCATTCTTGCTGGCGCCCATGCCATGGACCAGCATTTCGAGACGGCGCCGCTAGATCAAAACCTGCCGGTGTTGATGGGTTTGCTCAGTGTCTGGAATCAGGACTTTTGGCGGACGACGGCCTTAGCGGTTTTACCCTATGACCATCGCTTGCGTTTGCTGCCGGCTCACTTTCAACAATTGATGATGGAAAGTAACGGCAAGGGCGTGCGCGCTGATGGCGAAGACGTGTCTTTTAGAACGGCGCCAATTGTATTCGGCGGATCCGGCGCTGAAAGTCAGCACTCGTTCATGCAGCAAATTCACCAATCACCAATGGTTGTGCCGGTAGAGTTTGTTGTCGCGTTAGACGGGCAGGGTGAGGACGATCGTGATATTTTAGTTGCGAACGCGTTCGCCCAATCCGAAGCCTTGATGCGTGGCCTGTCTGCTGAAGAAATATCCCAGAATTCCGCCAAAAACCTCATTGCCCACAAGGCCTGCCCGGGGAACCGCCAGAGCACCACGATCCTGTTGGAGTCCTTAACCCCTGAAACTTTTGGGGCCCTTATCGCGTTGTACGAGCACAGGACATTCGTGGAAGGGACGTTATGGGGACTCAACTCCTTCGATCAGTGGGGAGTGGAATTCGGGAAGGCTCTAGCCTCCAGTCTGCTCACCGACCTCGCCGCCGGCCATGCCGACGCTGGGCGCGACTCCTCGACGGTGGGGCTCTTAAACGCGTATCTCGCGACCCGGTCGAAGAGCCCGTTATGACTGTCCGTATTCTTCCGCCGAACTTGGTCAACCAGATCGCGGCTGGGGAAGTGGTCGAGCGTCCCGCATCTGTCGTTAAAGAACTCGTCGAGAACGCGTTGGACGCCGGTGCGCGTCATGTCGATGTCACCATGAACGATGGCGGTCGATCGCTTATTGTTGTGTCAGACGATGGCCGGGGTATGGATGAACGCGAGTTGGGTCTCGCGGTCGAACGTCATGCCACGTCTAAATTGCCTGACGATGATTTAACAGATATCGGCTTCTTCGGATTTCGTGGCGAAGCGCTTCCCTCGATCGGTGCGGTTGCCCGCTTAACCATCACTAGCCGTCCCGCGGATGCGTCGAGCGCGTGGTACATTCGTGTTGAGGGCGGACGTCTTGCAGGCCCGGTACCGACACCGCATCCAAATGGAACGCGGGTCGAAGTGCGAGATCTATTTTTCGCCACACCCGCACGACTAAAATTTCTCAAAGCGGCACGGACAGAACTTAATCATGCCGTCGACACCATCGAACGCTTGGCCATGGCTAATCCTATGGTGGCGTTTACGCTCACGGCTGATGGCCGCACTCGCGTTTCTCTCGAAGCGCAAGATGGTGATTTGTTCGATGCACGATTGTCCCGTCTTGGCGCTGTCATGGGTAAAGATTTTATCCCCAACGCGGTTCAGGTTTCGGCGGATAGAAACGGTATGCGCCTGACGGGCTATGCCGGCGTGCCGACCTATAACCGGGGCAATGCCTTGGCCCAGTACATGTTTGTCAACGGCCGCCCCGTGCGGGATCGCTTATTGCAAGGTGCCGTGCGGGGCGCCTACCAGGATTTTCTGGCCTCTAACCGTCATCCATATTTAGCCTTGTTCTTGGACGTGCCGCCAAACGAAGTGGACGTCAACGTGCATCCGGCCAAAGCCGAGGTCCGGTTTCGCGATGCAGGCCAAGTGCGCGGCTTGATCGTTGGTGCCCTGAAGCATGCCCTGGCTGATGCTGGGCACCAGGCGTCGACCACGGTGAGCCATGCGGCGCTCGGAGCCATGACGCCAGGAACGTTGCCGCCACGCCCGTCTCGGTCGTTGTTCAGTATGGCGCAGGCGTCGCAAGCACCGCTCAACGAGTCAGGTCTTGCAGAAGGCCAAGCCCGTTACGATGATGCCCCAACCGCCGTTGCGTTCGACCCGGGCCCCGACGATGCCGCATCAGAGGATTTCCCCCTCGGTGTTGCCCGTGCCCAGGTCCATGAAACGTATATCGTCGCGCAAACCAGTGATGGCTTGGTCATCGTCGACCAACACGCGGCCCACGAACGCCTCGTGTATGAGCATATGAAAGCGATGCTGGCGGATACGGGCATTGCACGGCAGCTGTTGCTGTTACCTGAAGTGGTCGATCTCGATGAGGCCTCGGCGCAGAAATTGGCCAGCCGAGCAGAAGAGTTGGCCGAGCTTGGCCTTGTGCTCGAGCTCTTTGGAGAAGGCGCGGTGATGGTGCGCGAAGTGCCTGCCTTGTTGGGCGATACCAATGTGCAGGGCTTGGTTAAAGACTTGGCCGACGAATTGGCTGATCTCGGCGATGCCTTGGCCTTGCAGGACAAGTTGGCCGATGTTTGCGGCACCATGGCCTGTCATGGCTCGATTCGCGCCGGTCGCCGCCTTGGTGGCCCTGAAATGAACGCTCTCTTGCGTGAAATGGAGCACACCCCCCATGCCGGACAGTGCAACCATGGACGTCCGACCTATGTCACGCTTAAACTCAAGGATATCGAAAAGCTGTTTGGTCGGCGCTAAGCGTCTGTAGTTCGCGCATCCGCTAAGAGCCACCAGACACGGAACCACCTTGGGGTGAGGCATGCTGGCGCAATTGTTTCGCTATTGGACAACCTTCGCACCCGAACGGGTGCGTAAGTTTGGTTATCTGAAACAGCTCATCGGGCTGGAGTTCCTCTACAAGCGCAATGAGCACGCTTGGGACGACCACGTCATGAGCTGTCGCGAGTTCATCGTCGACGCCATCAACAAATGCCCAAACCATGGCACGGCTGTCGTTCTTGGATCGGGCCTGTTGCTTGAAGTGCCCTTGCGCTCTTTGGCGGACCGGTTCGATCGCGTTTATCTGGTTGACATGTTCCACATGCCTCAAGTTCGCGTGGAAGCAAAAAAGCACTTCAACGTGAGGCTGCTCTACGGCGATATCACGGGCATCTTCGCCATGATGAAAGAAGGGGATTATCCGGGCGGACCTTTTCCCGCGCCGGAGCCGCGCATTCCCCACCTTAAAGATGCGGACCTCATCATCTCCGCCAATGTTTTAACCCACTTGTCACAGCCGATCTGTGAGCATTTAGGAGAAACTAGGCACCTGACTGAGTTTGATCAAGACAGGCTGACAACCCAAATCATGGAAGCCCACGTTGACGCTCTTGCCAATTCTGCCACGGGGGTTTGTGCGCTGATCACCGATACAGAACGGTTTGAGCTGGGCGGCGATCGTGTTCTGAGCCGCAAAGATCTTGTCACTGGTGTGAAGTTTCCAGATACAGCCTCGCGCGCCCACAATCTCGAATGGCAGTGGCTTAAAGCCCCGGCGCCGGAAGAGCATCCCACGCACGATATCGAACACACCGTCATCACGCGGTTGTACGAACGGTTCATCCCCGAAGAAGCAGACCCTGATGGCGACGGGTTAGATGATGACGCGTTGGACGATGATGACGGAGAAGCATTCAGTGGCGGCAGTGGCGACGACGGCCTAGAAGACGTTTAGGATTCTAGGATGACCAAACGACCCGATGGCATTCTTCTTGGTGCTGACGATAAACCCAAGTGCTTTTGGGGTGCTGGCGATGCCGACTATGCGGCCTACCATGATGATGAGTGGGGCCGTCCGGTCGACAGCGATATTCGTTTGTTTGAAAAGTTGTGCCTGGAAGGGTTTCAGGCGGGATTATCTTGGCTGACGATCCTGCGTAAGCGCGAGAATTTCCGCAAAGCCTTCAAGGGATTTGATTTCAAAAAAGTCGCCCGCTTCGGCGAGAAGGATGTCGAACGCCTGTTGCAAGATGCGGGCATCATTCGGCACAGGGGTAAAATCGAAGCGACCATCAACAACGCCAAGTGTGCGCTGGAGCTTATTGATGAAGCGGGCTCTATCGCGGCTTTTATCTGGCGTTATGAGCCGGACCCAAAAACCCGCCCGAAAAAGCTGACCAAGAAGGCGCTGTTCAGCATGCCCAAAACACCCGAAAGCGCCGCCTTGAGCAAAGACCTCAAAAAGCGCGGCTGGCGCTTTGTTGGCCCGACCACCATGTACGCGCTTATGCAAGCCATGGGTATGGTCAACGATCATATCGAAGGCTGCCACGTGCGCGAGGTGGTTGAGAAGGCGCGGTCGACATTCAAGCGGCCAGGGTGATACGCCCAGTTTATGGCTATAAAAACGACTCCCATATCTGATCACGACCTGGCGCAAACTCTGCGCGGCATTTTAACGGCGGG
>Ga0055584_100004637_pt1 | contig 13467 bp, 14 predicted proteins | sample OSDHelmetaG_FD_58716 | JGI IMG/M metagenome (GOLD analysis project Ga0055584, IMG submission 58716) | Pelagic marine sediment microbial communities from the LTER site Helgoland, North Sea, for post-phytoplankton bloom and carbon turnover... | ecosystem: Environmental > Aquatic > Marine >... | reverse complement strand
CTTGCCCAGGTCAACAATAGGGTCCGTAGCTAGGTAATATTCCTTGGCTTCTTGCAGCGTCCCTGACCAATCTCGGATAGTGATTGCTTCGAAGCATTCTGGCTGATGATCTACGTCGATCTGCCCGTGCTCCCACAGATCAACAGGGTCGCCTTCACGCCAGCGGCCGCCTTCTTTTTCTATCGGCATATCGTGGGTGTTGCTTCGCGCCAGTATGAGAAGGGTTAGGTCCATCTCTAATCCATCTCTACTGTAATATTACCTGCAGGGTACTTGAAGATATCCCCACTAGAGACTTCCTTAGATTCACTCATCGCTTCACTAAATAACATATTACCTGAGGTAGATGCATCTAGGAGAGCTACATGAGTAATAGTAACATTAGCTGTCAGGATAATAGGCCCGAAAGTCTCTAGGGAAGTATTATCCCCAGAGCCACTCGTAGGGGCATTAAAGGCGATAGCTTGCCTAGAATACCCACTAGAGTAGTCTGGATGTGCTCCAACTTCACTTGTCTGAGTCCCTGCATCAGTAGGGTCAGAAGTGAATAACCCTAAGTATACTGTTGTAGGTGACGTAAAAGATGCATTCCGTAAGACATGGTCGTACAGTTCATTCTCTAGATATGTAGTCATAGATGCCATGCATTATTCCTTACGGATTAGTGGATGTAGGGGCCTCTACAGGCTCTTGATGAGAACGCCGAGCAGCAGCTAAGCCATGCGACATAGTTTTATGTAGACGAGAAGCTGTATCGCCATTGCCGAAGATTCCAGTCAGATCACTGATAGAGAGATGCCGAGCAACCCCCACGTTAGTATCAGCAGAACGGCCTGAAGTGATAGTAACAGATAATGTCTCTGTTCCTTCTGCAGTGATTCCTGCAGTCTCTGTATAGGTGTCTTTAAGTTCACGGATTTCTTTCACTACAGTTTTAGTACCACCAACATCCGTAACCTCTTTCTTGTAAAGGTAAGTGTTAGGGATGTTTGAGCAGCCATCGGCCATGTCAATGTCGATACTCGGGAGTAACCCGAATAGTCCTGGCTTACAAGCCCCTCCGGAAGGGCCCAAGGAAAACAACGCCTCTTTACTACGCTGATAGGAACGATTAGAGTCCCCTGCGAAAGCCTCAGTTGTTAGTGGTAGTAGTACTAGGGATGCGACTATAGCGTATTTCGATAGTTTCTTCACAAGTTTTCTCCTCCGTTGTCTTTGATAGTATTGTTATGCTCGGTGTTAGTGTCACCAGAGCTTTCGTTGTCCTCGTCGTTCCGCATTCCATCTCTGGCAGTACGGCGCAACCTCCAATGAGAAGGCCAGCGAGGGTGACTAGGCCAGTAACTCTTAATCCTTTTGAGCATACCACCCTAATTCCTTTTGTAGTTGCTTCCCTGTTTCTTCTAGGGCTTTCTTGAATAGTCTCTTAAACATTAGAGTTCCTCCACATAATGATATAAGACAGTAGCATGGATAGTAGCATCTGAAGTTGTAGCATTGATCCACATACCTTCATCTGTAATGATGTTCAAAGGAGTAACCGAGAGGTACTGATTCTTAATCAAGCCTACCTCTAAGATACTTCCTGCTGAAGTCAAGCTATCAGGACCTACTGAAGAACAGTAGAGAACAATGTCAGCTTCTGTCGTGGCACTTACGTTCTTGTCAGCGTTAAAGATAATACCTGTGATAACGACCTTCTTGCCTGCCACTGGAGGTGCAAAACTGTATGCAGTAGCCGTGGCAGTCATGCTCTGGACAGAGGCAGTGTCATAGGCTAAAGAGGAGACAATGAGCTCCCCATAAGGAGAGACCTTTGCAGAGGCCCCCGTCTGAGAGTCCTCTATGAGAGCTTTAACAGTCATCTCTATCTCAAAGGAGCTATGTGGCAGACAAAGGCTGCGTATACATTACCGCCGCCAGAAGTATTCAAGTCTACTTTAAGGGCAGCAGACGACCCCTTAGGAAGTACTAGCTTTATAGGGGCATAGAGTCTGCTCTGGCTTGACAGGTAGAACTGACCTATATCATTTCCCCCTGTTACAGTGCCGCCATTCTTTCCTTTGTAAGCCAAGGCTTCTAAGGTCCGAGTAGACCCAAGGTTCCTGTTCTGGTTCATATCTACAGCAGTAGCATCACTGATGAGGTCGCCACCTGTAGGGCCATTGATGAGGGTTACTCTAACCGAATCTGTAATAGTAGCGGTAAGAAGTCCTACGCCTACAGCGATAGCATCAATATGGAGATCCCTGTCCTCGTTATTCTTGAGGTAGATTAGGGAGCTATCTCCTGTACCCGTATAAGCGATATCCCCTGTATTAATATTGTAGGCATCGCCATTATTAGAGGCTTCCGCATCCCCTGTCTCCATGATGGTTTGAGTCAGAAGTGCATTGTTCCGATCTACTTTAGCCCTACGTCCTGAGCCTAGTCCATCTTCTATCTGTTCAGCCATAGTTCTTCCTTATTCGTTTTCATCTCGAAGGTAGCAGACCATAGCTCCATGTACCGTGGCCCCTCCCGAGGTATTCACATTGATCTTAACCCCAACGGAGCTACCTTTTGGAAGTATGATGTCATCATCAAACACATGGCGATCAGGTGCTGTAAGTTGAGTGACAAGGAACTCGTCCCCGCCTGTCACAGTGCCGCCATCTTTACCAATGTAAGCATCTGCTGTCAACGTCTTACTAGAGCCGAAGTTTCTATTGGTGTGGTTAGGAGCATCTGTAGCATCGGTAATAACATCCCCGCCTGTAGGGTCTCGGACGATAGTTAGGTAAGGGATATCCGTGACAGTGGCTGTAACATTACCTATTGAGATGTACATTCTCGTCAAGATAAGGTCTCTGTCCTCATTATTCTTGAGGTAGAGCAAGGAGCTACTCGAAGTGCCTGTATAGGCAATAAGACCTGAGTCTATACTATAGCCATCCCCTCGTTCAGATGCAGCAGTTTCTGTATCAACAGATACCGCTTGTACCTCCAAGGCATTATTGGCATTAACCTTGGCTCGATAGCCTTGGCCTATACCGTCTATGATTTCTCCTGCCATATTAGCTCCTGATCTTAATTAGTTGACGAACTACATCTTGTAGCTGTTCTAGGGATAGTTCACTTAAGTTATCTGCAGCATAATCTGAAGTATCTAGGGGATTAGCAGGTGTACCTATAGCAGTCCCTGAAGAGTCCTGTAGTGTTACAGGTGCAGGGTCAGTATTTACTTTAGCGTACCCGTCATACTTAACAATAGCCATTACCTATACTTCTCCAGATTCCTCGGAAGTACTGCCCTTTTCCTTAAGGAAGATACCTATAAAAGCGAATAGGCCTGATACTGCCAAGATATACTCTTGGAATTGCTCAACAGAAATACCTGCTAGTACTGCCAGTCCTGCCAGAGAGGCCCAAGTAGATGCCTCTTTTAGTCGATCTATTAGTGTTTTCATGATGTCCCTCCTAAGGGGATTAGTTATAACTACTTGAGGTTAAAAGTCAAGTATTTTATAATGTTACAATACCTCGGACAATACTTGTTACTGTCCTAGGGTTTGTCACTTCCGTAGCCACTCTTAAGCAACTCCAGGTTTCTATCTACTCTCTTTAAGTCTCCACCTTTAGCTTTCTTGTAGTAATCTGAGTTAGTAAATCCTTCAATAACTCCCTCAATATTGTTAGGATAAGCTTCAAGAGCATCAATGAAGTCAGTGAAGCCGCCTAAGGCAGTAGATCCCATCTGATAACTCATATCAGTAACAGCTTCTCGTATCTCTTGAGGAAGAGCATCGAAGTTACTGATACGCTTACGAGCATCGTCCTCTGCTCTAATAATAGAGGCAACTAAAAGAGTATCTGCTTGAGCTTGTGAGAGTACTTTCTTGCCACTTTTATAGGGGCCGAACTTGATCCCTAAAGCTTCTTCGAAAGTAGCTCTAGCTCCGCTATCTTCAATGTTAAACCCATAGCCAATGTTCATAAGGTCTCGGCTGTCTCTATGAAGTCCTAATTCCCCTGTGGTGTTCTCCTGAGTACGCATTCTTTCCACATACTCAGGGGCTTCTGACAAGGATAGTGTCTCTGCAGAATCTGCCAGATACTCATCAGCTATCTTATTAGCATCTGCCTCATCTCCTTGAAAGGAACTCTCCATTTCCTCTAAAGAAGGTCCTTCCGGAATCTCTGCAGCAGCATCAACGGGAGGAACGCTCATACTGGGGGAAATTGCAGGGGACTCCGGAAGGGTCTCTTGAGGACTTGAAGAATACTGTTCAAGTCCCGGTATACTCATAAATGCAGGATTAGCAGTAGCTGCAGCATTCTGTGCTTCAACAGCTTCTCCAATACCTCCCGTAGTGTCGCCTGCAGCAGTAGCATCCCCAGCGAACTTATCACCGCTAAACAAGGGAGCACCTGCAGGAGTAGACGAAGAAGGCATAGCTTCAGGAGCCCTTGAGATAGGATCTTCCTGGGGAACTGGGGGAGTACCTAACATAGATGCTTGCCTATCTGCATCTGTCATAGGAGCTGTAGGAGGGTTAACAGGGAGAGTACTTCTAGAGCCCCCTGCATCAGGTGTCTGCTGCGAACGATCTACAAGATCATCGAATAGATTAGGCTTAGTGAGAACTTCCCTGCCTCCTGCTGAGTCTTCTAGCGCAGTAACCCCTTCTGCAGCACTACTATAAGACTCATAAGAAGTATACTTCTCTGGGTTTCTCTTAGCTAGTTCCACAGCTTGAGCGTAAGTAATTCTATTACCATTCTCATCAGTATCTGGTACAGTTAAATAAGGCATACTGCTATGGTGCTCCTGTGTTGATGATGTAGTTATTGTTTATGGGCTCTTGAGGGTCTGGCATACTCTCTGCCTCCATGCGTTGAAGGAATGAAGGCTCCGCTGGAGTATCTCTTTCATGCATGAACAAGTCTACCTCAAAGTCTGAAGGAGTATCTGTCCGTACTCGTGATGCACCCGAGGAGTCCTTGACTATAGGGGCCCCTGTTTCATGGAACTTCCGAAGGTCTTTAAGAACCTGCAGGCGCTCCCCTTTTCTTACAGGGGTTGATTTTATGAGATCATCAATAACCCTCATAGCTATTTTAGGACTGGTCTCTCCCGTTACACTCCTGTAGAATAGGTCAAACTCAGTCACAGTGGGCGTAACGCCTTCACTCCCGTCCCCTTTAAGGGACTCGTGGAGAGTTGAAGCCCTCATTGCATTCTGAGGGTAAGTGGGCTTGAAGGGAACTTTAGCGGCCTGCTCTAGCTGCTCCTCAGCCCCCCCTGTCCCTACTAGGAACCTGTTGAACCACTTACTTGTCAGGAGTGCAGACAGCTTACTGGCCTTAACGATAGGCAGGACCGCCGACAGGAACTTGCCGGGATCTGGGAGGGCTTTCACAGCCCCTGCCGCAACCTCGGCCCCCGCCAGCTTGGCACCTACATCTGAAGACCTGTTAAGGATGTTTACATAATTTATGGTATTCTCGATACCTTTCTTTTGCTGCTCAGTAAACACCTGCTCGTAGATAGGGCTCTCTTTAAGAGCGTCTATTTCTTTTTGAAGTGCAGCCCCATCGAATATATCTTGGAGGCCCTTACTCCCCCTAGAGACTTTCCTTACCGTCCTTTTATAGATATCCTTCATAAGGACACCGTAGATTTGCTCCCCTAGCTCAGGAGCTTCATCTATCGCCCTGCTGAGGATCATCACAGTATTGCCTGTAGGGTCATCCTCTATCCCTCGGAACAGTGTACGCACCTTACTTACTTGATCTGCCTCAGACTCAAGCACATCATAGATAGGGGCGCGATTATCGTTCCGCCTAGCTACGGCCCTCCACTGATTAAGATCTTTAGAAGTAATTCCCACGGCCTCCAAGGTGTTACGCATATCCGCCCCCAGTAGCTCTTCTAGGGCCTCAGGGCCTTTCCTGTACAAGAACAGATCATCCATTACTTGGGTGATGATATTATCTCTAACAGCGGCCTTTACGCCCCCCTCTCCTATGAGATTTTCGTGACTTGCTACTAGTATTTTGGCAGCGGCAGGACTAGGGAGGAGTTCTTCAGGGATCTCTGAAACATATTTCATAATATCCGCAGTATTTTCCTCTATCTTCCCAAAAACCTCCAAGCTCTTAGAACGATCCCCCCTGCGGAACTCCCTAAATACCTGCTCAAAGTCTTCGGCAGACTCACGTTTACTACTATGGAGAGCTCTTCTTACAAAGGCATCCTCCATTAGATGGAACCGACTAGAGGTTAGGTCATTAATCCTCCCGATATGCTTAACGGTCCTGGGAGGTACGGACTCATTGAGGTTGACAAGAAGCCCCTTAGCATCTTTCTCAGAGAGGGTCTCTCCAATCTCTTTGTACAGTGCTGCGAAGTGCCTTGTGGCCTCATCGCCCCTATCCAGTGCAGGGTTATGGAAGAGATTGAAAAGCATATCTCTCGTATCCCGAAGCTGTGCATAGGACAGTTCTGAGGTCTTCATATTCGCCCATGTTGTTGCAAAGTCTTTGGCCTGAATTAGGCGGTCAGCAGTAGAGGGGCCATGAAGCTCGGTAAGTAGTGCTAGGTAGTTAACCTCATCAATAATGGGCTCCCCTGCATCATTTAATATGCGAGCGCCCGAGGAATCTGTCCGGTATAGCTCGACATCAACATCTCGTGGAGATAGCTCATCTAGAATCTCCTCTGCTTTAGCTTTTACACGGTGCACCCTGAACCCTGCTGTCTTAAGGCCGGGTATGCTTTGATACATCAAGGATACTGCCTCCTGCAAGGTATTAGAATGGTATTGTATGACCCTCTCAACTTGGTCTGAGGCATCTCTGGCGGAGATACTAGAATAATTTATGTCTGATAGGATTGTCTTATTCTGCTTCTCCAAGACCCCTAGGATGTTGCTGCCCCAGCCATGCACCTTTTCATTAAGGGCTTTAGCCAGTGCAGGTCCACTAAGCTCTCCTGCTGCAAATTGTTCCCTGAACCACTTAACAGGGCCTTCCGTCTGGCCGTGGAGAATACCCTTGAAGCCGTTATCGAACTGCGAAGAGTATCCTAGTATCTTATCTAGGAAAGTGTGATGTGTTAATTGTGCCGCTAGTAAAGGATTCCACCCCATTTCAACTTGGGCAGACTGTGCGAGCTTCCCTTCTGGAGAAGGATCGAGCGCCCCTTTTAATACCTCCTTGCCTTTACCTGCAAGGCCGCTCTTTCCAGGGGCTCCGTCGATGAGGGAGGATGCGGAAGGGGTATTCTTAGCAGTCTGCACCATTGCCTTGAAAGGGTCTAGGCCCATAGAAGGCCAAAGCGCACCCATGCCTGTACCGAACCCCCCTGCGATAGCCATCTCCACGAGAGCCTCATCAAGGGGCTTGACTCGGTAGTCATCTCCTAAGTAACCAAAGAGGACTCCCTCGCCCCCCGCCTGCGCGATTGCATTAGAGGTAGCAGCGAGTACTCCTGTGGATGCAGCAGCACCAAGCCTCCGCTTAAGTGCGCTCTTAGCTGCCGTAGCTGGGATGGTGGCAGTGCCCCCTGATGACGCAATACCCCACAAGGCTAACCCCTCTATCATTAATTCAGCAGGGAGGAGAGGTGCGTCTACTAAGTCACCAATCTCTATGCTGTCAGGGTCTACTTTGAACATCCGGGGAATACCAACCTCGTCTAGGTCTAATAGGTCACGGTACCCCATCCACTCCCCTTTAATCTTCCAGATGTCCCCTTGTGGTTTCATCTTACGGTAAGTGTCTATAACTGTCTGGTCTTGGGAATCAGCAAGCGCCAGTAAGGCTCTGTCACCGGGACCTACAAGAGGCTCGTCAGCAGGGAGATCCCCTATGGATGTTGAGATAAATTCCTTATTAATTGCCCTAGTCTTGTTGGCTTCTGCTACTTCCTTCCCATGCTTTTGGATAAAAGGATTTTCTAAGAGGTATGGACTGGGGGGCCCCATGTGATACAGCTCCCCTATGGGGGGACTAATCAAAACCCCAGGAAGAAAGGAAGATACTGGCGGGACATCGGCCTCGGTATGCCCCTGCTCCTTGAGGAGCTCGTGATATGACCCGGCAGACTTCCCTGAAGGCTTTGAGGCAAGCATAGCAGGAGTTACCTGAGAAGTATACTCTTCTTCCTCAAGGATATTATTCTCTTCGTCCTCTTCAGGAGGGGGGCTTAGTAAAGTACTCATTATTGTCGGGTCCTATCTACAAAAAAGCTTCCGGGTTTGTTCATGTCAATCTTCACCAGCTCTCTGACATCTGCATAAATCGCCTTCTGGTAATCTTCGTCATTACCTGCCAATAGTCTAGTATAGAATGCTGCCATTTCAGACGTAGCCCACTCTAAGTCCTCTCCTCGGGAGAGTGCTAGATCTACATGAAGTTGCATCACAGTATGCTTTAGATGATCCTCCATACGGCGTACTGAGGTAAGGTAGGCGGTGGCGGTCTGGGGGTTCTCCCCCATAGCCTTTTTGGCATCGTCATAGAAGGATGCGGGAATTCTCCCTGCGTCCACTAAGGGCTTCAAGTATGTCAGGAAGTTCTCTACGAGTGTCGCATAATCGGCTTGAACTCTCTGCCTGTCTGACGCATCCCACCATTTATCAATAGTGGCATCGTCCAGGCCCCCTCCGAGAAGCCTGAAGGGAACATTTCCGTAAGACGTTATAGTTGTCAAGAGATCCTTAGCCTCCCCTGTAGCCCCCATAAGGTTCTGGAGAGGAGCCCTGTTGTTATTTATGCCGATTTTCCAAATATTACTGAGCCCTAAGGCTGCGCCTTTTAACCCTTGACTAATCTCCTTCCGTCCCTTAGGGCCTAGCTCATGGTAGTAATCAGTCTTTTTAACTTCCAAGGACTTCTTTCCATACTCCTCAAAGATCTGTGCTGCACTTATAGGCTTTTTAACCGCAACAGCCTCAACGGCAGGAGTAGATACGGAGGCAGGGACTTCATAAGTATTAACGAACTCCTCGAAAGTCTCACCGGGAAGTTCTTCAACAGCTGACCGGAGAGGAGGACCACCGGGCTTCTTGGGAGTATACTCAACAGGCTCCCCGGGGGCCTCTACGGCAGCCCTTTTGTCTTGGGTAACTTGCTCAGCTTGTCGATCTGCTGCTGCGTTACCTGCCTCAATACTAATCATCTGAGAGCCTAGGACCTCTACAGCCTCTTCTACGGAGTCTACTACGGGCGGCTCTGTATACCTGTTAGGGTCACCTCGTACAGGAGACATCCTCGCTCCTCTATTCTGAAGCTTACTAGAGATAGACTCCCCCTTCTCAGGAGTCTCCCCTGCTTTATTAGAAGGAAGCGTTACATACGCTTCAGGATTGAAATAAGACCTCATAATTGTATTACGTACCCCATCCACAGAAGGGTCATTAGCAACAGTTACAAGGATGTTCCCGATGATTGGAGAGGATTTGTCGTCAGGGTTTTCGTGTACAGGCAGCATGGAGAGGCCCTGCGTTGCAACTAGCATAGCAAAGCTCTCCGAGATGTAATTGTCGTTTAAGTGGCTCTCCTTGTGAATAGCATTAGCTGCCATTCTTATCTTAGTCGGGTCCTTCCCTACGTCAGCCGACGACTTTACCGACCACTTGCTATTAGGATTACCAGAAAACCCAAAGCTCTCAGGGCCTGTAATGTATGAAGGAATACTTCTCCCAGAACTATTGGCGAAGGCTGCAAAGTCATCATAAGCATCCTGAGAGGCTTCCGTGGCTTTAGTGTTATTGTACCTATCAATGTACCCTTTCCCCAAGTACCTATCTATGTTTTTTGATATGTGAGCATTTACCTTAGCATCTGTGTCAAAGGCTGAGTTCCTTTTGCCGTCTACTCCGAAGATATCCCCTACAATAGTATCTCTTAAGGATCTCTTACCTGCATCAGTAAGGCCCTCTTCCCCTTCTCCCAGGAGAGGGTTCTGAGAGATAATATTAGAAGCCACATCTCGCTGAGAAGATACAAGGGTTGCCTTCTTCCGAGTAGCCGCCTCAAGGGCCTTAGCCTCTTGAACTTGAGCAGTCCTCCGAGCAGACTCATCTTGAAGCCGCATACGATACTCTTCTTGTTCTCTGGTCTTCTCTAGCTCATGCTCACGCTCTGCCTTAGCTGCAAAGCCCTGCCCAAGTCCATGCAAGAGTCCTAATCCAAATGATCCCATTATAGTAGTCCTTCTGGTTCTTGCAATAGAGCCATACCTTTATCAGTACTCTCTAGTCCTTTTAAGTCAGGCTGTGACTTGGCATTAGCATCAATAGCCTTCTGCAAGTCATTCTTATTAATCATTTTAGCAATAGCGATGTCAATATCTTCAACTTCAAGCTCTTTATTATCACTGCTGATTACTGGGTCGATACCTGCTGCTTCAGACATCCGGAAGAGCATAACAGTGATTGGGGGGAGCACTAGAGGAAGAGCTGTGATAGGAATATGGCCTTCTTGCGCCATAAACTGTACAAGTGATGCCGAAACTATATCCAGAGGTATCTTGGCTTTCATCATCCCAAGGAATCTTGCAGCAAGCTTGGGCTGCATAACAGCATTGAAGACCTTGTCTAGGATACGCTTAGGGTCAGACTCTCTGGCAGGCCGATCATAAGGCATACGGCCTGGGGCCTTTGTTAGGGCCTCTCCGGGCAGGGCCCCATTATGCAACATTGCATCCATTTTGTCAGTATCAGCATTTGCTGAGTTAGTGCCCGTAAGCATTCCTAGGTCGTCCATTATAATATTACTCCGAATAGTCTTTCTATTTCTTTATTGGTTAGGGAATTGGGGCTGAAAGATTTACTGGCTGCATTCATCAGTTGCCCTGCAGTCATAGCTGCATCTATTTTAGAGGAGTTACTCTTGATGCTTGTCTTTGGAGCAGCAGCTATTGAAGTACTAGAACCTCGTGCGCTGCTATGGCTACTGCTGCTGGAATCGCCTACAGACATATTAAAGCCACGCAGACTGGGGCTGCTGCCAGCACCACCTTGCTTACTGCCGCCACCCCCTCCAAAGAGGCCTGCTACAGCACTTCCTGCCTTAGCTACAGTGCCTACGGTATTTGCTATTGATAGTACGCTACCAGCCATTAGAAGTCCTTTTTATATGCTGTCTCGAAGTCTTTGAAGCCATGCTTCTCGAAGACCTCTTTAGAGTGAGTTGTTGTGGAAACATTCATAGAGACCATTATGACACTTACTGCACCCATTTCCTTGCCCCAATAAATGAAAGCCTCCATGAGCTTGTCTCCTGCGCCTTCGCTACGAGCTTTCTCAGTGACAAAGAAGAAGTGCTCCATAGCATTCTTAGCTTGAGGGCAGAAGTATAACGGTAAGAGTTCCCCTCCGAGGATACCTATGATTATATCATCTTTCTCGTAAACTAGGATACAAGAGCCATCTGAGTTAATTAAGTGCCTAACTACTTTCTCAACATCTTCTCTAGAGAATGAAGTCCCCTTCGGGAGTCTCTCTAAGGTAGATGCAAATTCTTCTCCTAAGTCTAGTAACCTAGGGATGTCCTCTTCAGTCGCGTATCGTATCATATTTTCCTCCTCTATGATATAACTTTCGCGTATTACAAATACGAGTAGGTTAGTTACCTATCCGTTGGGTCGAACGAGAACTTTGACTCCGCATCTTTCATAAGGTCTTCCAGAAGTGATGTGCCTCCTCCTGGGAAGTACTCTGGGGCTTCTGCTATTAAAGTCTCTCCACCACCTGAGCTTCTTTCGCTAGTTCCTCCGCCGTCACCTCCAAAAGCCCCTGACATAGGGTCTGATAGAGTTGCTGCAGCACGTTCCAAGTCGTCCTTTTTCTTTTGTTGTGCTAGAGCTGCTTGTTGGTTCTTCATAGCTTTATTCTGAGTACTGGCACCTTTAATAGTGCCTGCAACCCCTGCCACGGTACCTACTACTGCGGATGTTATTAAAGCCATTTTATGTTCTCCCCTTCTTAGTTAAAAATCAAACGAATCACTAATGCTGCTTTGGCCGTACCCGCCACTGCCGTAAGGATTACTTCCCATGCCGAAATCAATGGGGTCATTCACTGCAAACCCTCCAGTATCTAGGAAGGAACCTCCTGAAGTACCCCCGCCTCCGCCACCATTGAAGAGACCGCCAATAGAGTCTACGACACCACCTATGCCAGATAACAACCCGCCGATAGAAGACCCTGCAGAGAACTGCTGCTGCTTATCTGCCAGAGTTAAGTTAGTAGCTGCATTAAGTTTTGCAATAGCTAAAGTATTGGCCCTCCCAAGGGCGTTCTTATTAGCATCATGGGTGTAACTTGCATCATCCCTGAAGAGTTGAATAGCATTACCAATAGCAGTATTACTGATGTTCAACAAGGCAGTAGAATTACGAAGGTTCTGCTGATTGATTAACTCATTATTGGCTGTATTAATCCCTCTCAGATAGTTCACATTAGCCTGTTCAATCTGAATAGCATTCTCAACATCAAACTGTTCCCGTTGATTTGCCATAGTAGCACTGAAAGTAGCTGCATCCATTTGCTGTGTAGCTACAAACTGATCCATGTTAGCAGCCATCTGTGCATAAAACTGATCTAGCTGGACTTGATTAGTGATATTCATCTGTGCTGCAGCATTAGCGGCGGCAGTATCTGACATCATCGTCTGTAATCTTGCCTGAGCATTCACAACGGCTGTCTGCTGTGCATTCGTTAGATTGGACATATCCATCTGCAAGAACGACTGAGCATTCATCATACTAGCTTGCTGGCGATTATTCAGATTAGCCATACCGTAATTAGAAGCAACTTCGCCATTAAACATTGCTGTCTGCTGACGATTAGACAAGTTCTGCAACCCAAACTGGCCTGCTGTTTGTGCGTTGAATAGTCCAGCCTGCTGCTGATTGGCAGCGTCAGTCATAGCAATCTGAAGCTCGTTGGCTGTATTAACTAAAGCCGTCTGCTGTTCCCTGTCCAGATTGCTCAAGTCCATCGTATTAAGAGCTTGGGCATTAAAGAGGCCTGCCTGTTGCTCATTACTTAGATTAGCTAGGTTCAGGTTGTTACGAGAGGCTGCATTATTAACTGCGGCCTGTTGCTGATTAGAGAGATTAGCCAGTCCCATTGTGTTAGACGCTTGGGCATTAGCCATAGTTGTCTGCTGTCGATTAGCTAAATTAGCCATCGTGACATTAAGGGCTGACAAAGCATTCTGCATTACTGCCTTGGTTTGATTATCCAAGTTAGTAAGGTCCATCTGCAAGTTAGCTGCTGCGTTAGCCATAGCTGACTGTTGCCGATTGCCTGTATTTGACATGGCTACATTAATGAGATTACGAGCGTTCTCTACACGAGATTGCTGGTCAGCATTCAAGTTAGCCATATTGATCTGAAGGGCTGTCTGTGCGTTCTGAAGCCCTGCTTGCATCTTGAAGTTATTTGTTTGAGTATCCAAGCCTGCAATATG
>Ga0055584_100004636_pt1 | contig 13468 bp, 12 predicted proteins | sample OSDHelmetaG_FD_58716 | JGI IMG/M metagenome (GOLD analysis project Ga0055584, IMG submission 58716) | Pelagic marine sediment microbial communities from the LTER site Helgoland, North Sea, for post-phytoplankton bloom and carbon turnover... | ecosystem: Environmental > Aquatic > Marine >... | reverse complement strand
CGAAGAATCCCGCGCGCCGCTGCTGAGCCATTTGATCGAGCTGCGCAGGCGTTTGCTTTATATCGTCGTCGCTTTTTTTGTGGTCTTTGTAGGGTGTGTTCTTGTCGCCGAAGATATATACGCCTTTTTGGTAGAACCCCTGTCGGCCCTGATGCAAGACCGCGAAAATCCCCGGCTTATCTTTACCGGCCTGGCGGAGGTGTTGTTTACCCAGTTGAAAGTGGCTTTCTTTGCAGCCCTGATGATTTCCTTCCCCATTTTGGCCGGACAGATGTGGCTGTTTATTGCACCGGGTCTTTATCGTAAGGAAAAGCTAGCCTTTTTGCCCTTTCTGGTGGCCACGCCTGTGTTGTTCACGCTAGGTGCGGCAATGGCGTATTACGTTGTCTTTCCCTTTGCGTGGGACTTCTTTCTAAGCTTTGAGGCCCCTGCGGCACAAGATGGCGGCATGGGGATCGAGTTTGAAGGCAAGGTAGACGAATACCTCTCCATCGTTATGCGGTTAATCTTTGCCTTTGGTGTCAGCTTCATGCTGCCTGTGGCCTTGGTGCTGCTGGGGAAGGTTGGCATCATCTCAGCGGCATGGCTACAGGCGCGGCGGCGCTATACCATTGTCTTCGTGTTTGTTCTGGGGGCTATCCTCACACCGGCAGATCCGTTTTCGCAAATTGCCGTCGCTGTGCCTGTGCTAATATTGTACGAAATCTCAATCATCATCATTAAGATGATGGAAAAGACGCGTAAATCATCATCCGGCTGATGGAAAAGAACCCCTGTAAAACCTAGTTTTGTGGACGCCAGCATAGCGGGCGCGTATACAGGCTGAAATTCACAACAGCCACGCGAAGTATTATGCACGATATCAAATGGATCAGAGACAACCCCGCCGCTTTTGACGCAGGCCTTGCCCGTCGCAAACTTGGCCCCATGGCCGACGATGTATTGGCGCAAGATGCCGCCTTGCGCGCGCTGAAAACCCGATTGCAAGACTGGCAGGGCCAGCGCAATTCGAAGTCCAAGGAAATTGGTGCAGCCAAGGCGAAGGGCGAAGATGCCGATGCCATCATCGCAGCAGTTGGTGAATTGAAAGAAAACATCAAGCAAGGCGAAGAAGACGAAAAAGCCCTGAGCGATGCGCTCGATGCGGTACTGGCTGGTCTGCCAAACCTGTTGGATGACGACACCCCCGATGGCGCCGATGAAGACGACAATGTAGAGATCGCTAAAATTGGCGAGCCACGCAATTACAATTTCGAGCCGAAAGAGCATTTCGAACTCGGTGAAGCCACCGGCATGATGGACTTTGATGCTGCGGCTAAAATCTCCGGCGCGCGCTTTGTTGTGTTGCGGGGTCAGTTGGCCCGCCTCAGCCGTGCGCTGGGTGCTTTTATGCTGGACCTGCACACCGACACAAACGGCTATGAAGAAGTACAGCCGCCCCTGTTGGTTCGTGATGAGGCGGCCTTTGGCACGGGGCAATTGCCTAAATTCACCGGAGACCTGTTTCGTACCACCAATGATATGTGGCTTATCCCGACAGCAGAAATCAGCCTGACCAATCTGGTGCGTCAGCAAATTCTCAACGAGGCCGACCTGCCCATCCGCATGACGGCGCTAACACCCTGTTTCCGTTCTGAAGCCGGGTCTGCAGGCAAAGATACGCGCGGCATGATCCGCCAGCATCAATTCGACAAGGTAGAATTGGTGTCTATTACAGCTGAAGAAGAATCCGATGCTGAGCTGGAACGCCTGCGCGGTTGTGCTGAAGCTGTGCTGAAAGCATTGGAACTGCCGTATCGCGTGATGGTGCTAGCCTCTGGCGATACCGGTTTTTCTGCTCGCAAAACCTACGACCTTGAAGTGTGGTTGCCGGGGCAGGGGCGCTATCGGGAAATTTCCAGCTGTTCCAACACCGGTCCATTCCAGGCACGGCGCATGGGTGCGCGTTATCGTGTGGAAGGCGAAAAGCAGACCAAGCACGTGCATACGCTGAATGGCTCTGGCCTGGCCGTTGGCCGCGCGCTGATTGCGGTGATGGAAAATTACCAGCAGGAAGACGGCACCATTGCCGTGCCTAAAGTGCTGCAACCCTATATGGGCGGCCTAGAGGTTATCGGTTAAGCCAGTGATTGAAGACAGCCGAAAAATCCGCTTGTTGATGGAGCTTCGCCGCGAAGGCATCAACGATACGCGGGTGCTGTCAGCAATGGAAAAAGTGCCGCGCGAACAGTTCGTTATGGATTCCATGACAGACCGGGCTTACGAAAACAACGCTTTGCCCATCGCCAGTGGCCAGACAATTTCGCAGCCCTATATCGTTGCCTATATGACAGCTGCGCTGGATTGCCAACGCAAGCGGGTGCTGGAAATTGGCACGGGGTCTGGCTACCAGGCGGCAGTATTGTCACAATTGGCGCGTCGTGTTTACACCATGGAACGTCATAGGCCATTGATGGATGTTGCCCGCCACACCATAGAAAGCCTGGGGATCTCCAACATATCCATGCGCTATGGCGATGGCTTTAAGGGTTGGCCTGAAGCTGCCCCCTTTGACAGGGTGTTGGTGACAGCCGCCGCGCCAGACATTCCCCAGACGCTCCTAGACCAGCTTTCTGAAGAAGGCGGGATAATGATCATTCCCGTAGGACCGTCTGGGTCGCAGCAGATTATCAAGATCACCAAGAATGGTCGGAACTTACAAACAGAAGAACTTATCCCCGTACGTTTTGTGCCCATGCTAAAGGGCACCGAAGCAACCTAAGTCGTTTCATCAATTGCACAACGAATCTGATCCCACTATCTTCACTGCATGGGATGGGTGAAATATATTGTCATTAGCGCAATTGTGCTGACGCTCGCTGCGTGCGGCGGGTCGCCCGACCGCTATGCCGGCAACACACGCACCTCGGCCACGTCCTCCAAAGTAAAACAGGCAACACGCAAACCAGTGGCAACGATGCCGTCAAAGGTGAAAGTAAGAAAAGGCGATACCGTTTATGGCATCAGCCGTCGCTACGGGGTGTCGCCAAAAACGATCATCAGCCTGAACGGGTTGCGCGCGCCCTACCATCTGGAAATCGGCCAATCCCTTCGGATGCCTGCACCCCGCAGTTACACTGTGTTGAAGGGCGATACTATCTATGGCATTTCACGCAAACATGGCGTCGATATGTCAGAGCTAACCCGCGTCAACAAAATGCGCTCTCCCTACAGGTTGGAAATTGGCGACAAACTGACCCTGCCACCGCAAACGCGGGCTGCCACCCGCACTGCAAGCCGCAAACCCAGTGCCAGGAAAAAACCAAGCCGCAAGCCTGTGGCGGCGCCACCGCCGCGTTCAGGCTTTGCCTGGCCCGTTAAAGGGCGCGTTATTTCAGGCTTTGGCCCCAAAAAGGGCGGACTGCATAATGATGGCATTAATATAGCCGCCCGCAAAGGCACCGCCGTGAAGGTGACAGATGCGGGCACTGTTGTTTACTCAGGCAATGAATTACCCGGTTATGGCAATTTGTTATTGGTGCGCCATTCAGGCGGCTGGGTGTCAGCCTATGGTCACCTTAGCCAAATTGTTGTTAAGCGCGGCGACGTGGTTAAACGCGGGCAAATGATCGCCAAAGCAGGCTCTACCGGCAGTGTTACGTCAGCGCAATTGCACTTCGAGTTGCGGAAGGGGTCAGCAGCGGTAGACCCACGGAAATATTTGCCGGGGGTTTAAGGACGTTTTGTTTGTTTGGTTTGAGCCGACACTCTGAAACCTACCCTAACGCGCGTCCTTGACGCCCGGCCAGGTCTTGAATGAACTGCCATGCCACGCGGCCGGAACGGGCTCCACGGGTGACGGACCATTCCAGGGCGTCGTGGTGGATGTCGCTTTGCTCGCCAGTGAGGGCGTGTTCTGCAACATAGGCGTCTATCATGGCTAAATAGTCATCTTGCGAACAGGTGTGGAAGCCCAGCCATAGGCCGAACCTGTCTGAAAGCGATACTTTTTCTTCGACCGCTTCAGCCGGGTTGATGGCGGTGGAACGTTCGTTTTCCATCATATCGCGCGGCATCAGGTGGCGACGGTTTGAGGTGGCGTAGAATACTACATTTTCAGGCCTGCCTTCCAAGCCGCCTTCCAGCACCGCTTTCAAAGACTTGTAGGTGGTGTCGTCATGGTCGAAGGATAGATCATCACAATATAGGATCACCCGACGGTCGTGGTCGCGCACGGCGTGCAGCAAGCGGGGCAGGGACGGGATGTCTTCCCGGTTGATCTCGACGAGTACGAGTGAATTAGGGGTGTCTTCGTTGATTTTGGCATGCACAGCTTTAACCAGCGAGCTTTTACCCATGCCCCGTGCGCCCCATAACAGGGCGTTATTGGCGGCAAAGCCATTGGCAAAACGCTGGGTGTTCTCCAAAAGGATGTTACGCACCAGGTCGATGCCCTGCAGCAGGTCAAAGGCCACCCGGTTTACGTTGGGTACGGGCATCAACATGTCGGGTTCTGTGTGCCACACAAAGGCGTCTACAGCTGGGTCAATCTCAAGAGCCTGGGGTGTGTGGACACCGGCTTCAAGGGCGCTGGCGATGCGTTCTAACTTGGCATTTATGTCTTCCAGCATCTTTTGTTCCTTGTTCTGGGCGTCTGCGCTCACTATCTGTCTCCTGTACCGAATGTTTTCCCAGTTTTGGGAGGGCGAAACAAGCGGGTTGATATTGCAATTGACTGCGTGCCCGCTATAGTCCGCGCAACGTCTAGCGGTCAAGGAGACCTTTATGTTTATATCACCAGCTTTCGCCCAGGCAGGCGGCGCCCCAGGGGGCGGTTTTATGGAATTCCTGCCTCTTATTCTTATCGCAGTTGTGTTTTACTTCCTGCTCATTCGCCCGCAACAAAAGCGCGCCAAGGAACATTCGGCCATGGTTGCTGCTGTTCGCCGTGGCGACAAGGTTGTGACTGCTGGTGGCCTGATGGGTACAGTGACCAAGGTTGAAAGCGCTGAAGAAGTGGTTGTTGAAATTGCCGATGGTGTTCGCGTGAATGTCGTCACAAGCACTCTTTCAGATGTTCGCTCCAAGGGCGAACCTGCCAAAGATAACGATAACTAGGGTTCGTCCCTCTTTAGCCTGACAGGGCCAATATGCCATGCTGAACTTTTCTCGTGGGAAAATTATATCAATCGTAGGGGCCTGCCTTTTCGGCCTCTTGATGCTGTCGCCAAACTTCTTTTCTGAAGAACAGATTGAAGGCTTCCCGGATTGGATGCCTGACAAGCAGATCAATCTCGGGCTTGATCTGCAAGGTGGCGTCCACTTGTTGTGGGAAGTCGGCATTGAAGATGTAAACCAGCAGGAGCTTGACCAGCTACGTGCGACCATCAGTGAAGTGTTGCGCGAAGGTGGCGTCCGACGCTTCAAACGTCCTGTGGTTGATGGCGATGCTGTCAGTGTAAGGATTAGCGAGTCCAACCAGGTGGAACAGGCCGCGAAGTTGTTGCAAGACTTCTCGACGCCCATTCAAACAGCGCTTGGCCCGATCCCTGACTTTGAAGTGACCGAGGCCGGCAATAATGTGCTGGAGCTTCGCTATACCGAACAGGCGCTATTGCAGCGCCGTAGCGATACGTTGGCACGCTCTATCGAAATTATTCGCCGCCGGATCGATGAAATGGGCACGCAAGAGCCCACCATTCAACGCCAGGGCGATGACCGTATTTTGGTACAGGTACCTGGTGTCGATGACCCAGACACAGTGAAAGAACTGGTGGGTAAGGTTGCCCGGCTGACCTTCCATCTCGTTGATACGAATGTCGACCCATCGGCCCTACGACGGGGCAGGGTGCCACCTGGAACCATATTGGTGAATGAATATCCTGATGGCCCTGATGGTGTGGCTATTCCCTACGCCTTGCAGAGCAAAATTATGGTCGATGGCGCAGACCTGACGAGTGCTTCATCTGGTTTCGACCAAAATAACCTGCCAGCGGTCAATTTCGCCTTTAATGCGCGCGGCGGCAAAAAGTTTGCCGAGGCCACGCGTCGCAACGTCGGCAAGATATTTGCCATCAAGCTTGATGATGAAGTTGTTAGCGCCCCGCGCATTCAAACGGCTATTCTTGGCGGTAGTGGTCAGATTACGGGACGCTTTTCGCTGCAAGAAACTAACGAGTTATCCATTCTCTTGCGTGCCGGTGCGCTGCCTGCGCCAATGCAGGTGTTGGAAGAACGTACTGTGGGCCCCGACATGGGCAAGGATGCCGTTGCGGCAGGTAAAAATGCCGCCATTATCGGTATGATTGCCGTGCTCGTCTTTATCGCGATCACTTATGGTGGCTTTGGCATCGCGGCCAATATTGCTCTTCTGATTAACCTCGTGCTGATTGGCGGGGCACTATCAATGTTGGGTGCTGTGCTCACACTTCCTGGCATTGCCGGGATCGTGCTTACCATTGGTATGGCAGTTGATGCCAATGTGTTGATTTTCGAGCGAATACGCGAAGAAACCCGCGCAGGCAGAGCACCCTTCCAAGCTGTGGAAACTGGTTATTCCCGTGCCATGGGCACCATTTTAGATGCCAATATTACCACGCTGATCGCTGCAATATTGTTGTTCCAGTTTGGTTCTGGCCCCGTTCGTGGCTTTGCCGTCACTTTGGCAATTGGTATTGTTATGTCGGTCTTTACAGCTGTTATTGTAACCCGCCTGATGGTGGCCTTGTGGCTTCGCCGCACACGCCCCAGCAGCTTGTCGATTTAAGGAACGCACCATGTTTACATTGAAACTCGTTCCTGAAAAAACGGCACTTAAATTCATTGAAAAGCGCAAGATTGCCTATGTGATCTCTGCCCTTTTGGCCGTGGCCTCTATTGGCCTGTTCTTTACCAAAGGACTGAACTACGGCATCGATTTCCAGGGCGGCATTACCATTGAAGTGCGTACGGACCAGGCAAGAGATGTTGGTGAACTGCGCACGGCGTTGGGTTCCTTGGGCCTGGGCGATGTGAACATCCAGGAACTTGGTGCCATCGACGACGCCGAAGTTGAAGTCTTTGACATGTTGGTGCGGGTAGAAACCCAGGCTGGCGGTGAAGAGGCTCAAGAACGCGCGAAGGACCTGATCAAGGGTCAATTGACTGGCCTTTTCGGTGCTCCCTTCGATTTACCCGCAGGCACACGATTTGATGCTCTGACCGACGCTGAGAAAATCGAGATGATTGGCTCAGATCTCTATTACGTTTCCAAAGGCGAAGTCTTTACAGGCTTTAGCGTCCGCCGCGAAGAAGTGGTTGGGCCTAAGGTTTCTGGCGAACTCATTGAAGACGGGACTATGGCCGTTGGCTTCGCCATTCTGGCCGTTTTGTTCTACATCTGGATGCGCTTTGAGTGGCAGTTTGGCGTTGGTGCTGTGGTTGCCCTTGTGCACGATGTGGTTCTGACGATTGGCTTTTTCTCGCTGACCCAGCTTGAATTTAACCTATCGATTATTGCGGCGATTCTTACCATCGTTGGTTATTCGTTGAATGATACAGTGGTGGTGTATGACCGCGTGCGCGAGAACCTGCGCCGCTATCGCAAAGTACCTCTGCCTGAGTTGTTCAACACCTGCATCAACGAGACACTATCTCGTACCGTCATGACCTCGGTCACGACGCTATTGGCTTTATTGGCTTTGTTCTTCTTTGGTGGCCAGGTGATCCAGGGCTTTACTGCTGCCATGATCTGGGGCGTGTTTATCGGGACTTATTCCTCTATCTTCATTGCGGTGCCGTTCCTGCTCTTGCTGGACCTGCGTCGTGAAGACATGGTGCCAAGCGAAGAATAATCGCCGGCACAACGGGCGTATCGATGGAACTAAACGAACAGAACAAAAACGAAAAGCCGTTTGTCACTGCCTATGGTGATGGCGGCTTTCGCGTACTGGGCGAGCGCCATTTAGGCTCGCAGATCATCACCGCAGATGGCGTGCAGCCATGGGCTGTAACCATGCCAGAAGACATTGCTGCCATGGACCTTGCGCCTTTCCTGGCTTTGGAAGGGCAGGTGGATGTGCTGTTGGTCGGTACCGGTGTTGCCCATTACCCGCCTGTTAAACAGATGGCAGAGGCCCTGCGTGAGGTTGGAATATCTGTCGACTTCATGGGCACAGGCTCGGCGTGTCGCACGTTCAATGTGCTGTTATCTGATGGCCGCCAGGTCGCGACTGCCTTGATAGCGATAGACTAACGCCCAAACACGCCGTCTCATAGATACAAAAAAAGGCGCCCTCAGTTTCCTGAGGACGCCCTGATTACTCAGCAAGTCGGGTTCTACATGAACCAGGCTTGTGGGTTCTGCTGTGAAACCATGCAGTACAGCATAGGAATCGACAGCATTGTATTGGTGCGTGAGAACAACATGGCTGTTCTTGCAGCGGCTGGTTTCAAAGAAGCGTCTGCATCAATGATACCAAGAGCGATTTTTTGTTTTGGCCAAATGATGAACCAGACGTTGGCCCACATAATAATACCAAAATACATACCAAAGCCGATACCAGCATAACCAGAACCGAAGGTCATGGCATCATGCAGGTAACCCTGACCCAGGGCCAAAAGCAGGCCTGTGATCAACGTTGCCATAGCACCCCAACGGAACCAGAACAAAGCTTCAGGGGCAATATGCTTGCCTACAGCTGGTTTTAGTTCATCAGGTATTTTGGGCATGGTGGGTATTTGTACGAAGTTAAAATACCACAACAGGCCAATCCACATTACGCCACTGATTACGTGTAACCAGCGGAGTACAAAGTTTAACTCACCACTAAATTCCATTTTTTGTTCTCCCCCTTAGGCGCCATTGCTGACGACCAGGATCACAACAACTGTGATCACCAATCCCAGAACGACTGTCATAGGTAATGATTCCAAAGGATTTTTCATATAGCTTCTCCCCTCTAAAGCGCTACATCAGCGCAGTTATCCGAACTGCCTGATGGGGCGGGATGATAGCATACCCAAGGCGATGAGCAAGCAATGACGCAAGAAACCAGCACTTCCGGGCAAGAGACTTCAGCAATGCGCAATCAGCAACTGTTGCGGGTCGAAGATTACGACCGATTCCTTGTCGCATCGTTATCTTCTAAAGATCATCGCTGCCACGTAATGGCGCTTTATGCCCTCAATGTAGAACTGGCAAAGACACGCTATGTCGTCAGCGAACCAGCCTTGGGAGAAATTCGACTAGCGTGGTGGCGTGAGGCGGTGACAGACATGCTTGCAGGCACGGTTCGCCGTCATGATATTCTAGAGGAATTAACCGGCGCGCCTATAGAAGAAGCCAGCTTACATGCCTTAGTCGATGCCCGCCAAGCCGACCTGTACCGCGAGCCCATGGCGAATATGGAAGCGTTGATTGCTTATGCGGTTGATACCTCGGGCCAGTTGGAAGGTATGGTTGCTGCCATGGTTGGCGGCAATATTGATTGCCAGGTAAATGCGCGCAAGGTTGGGACGGCCTGGGCCCTTATAGGGTTGATGCGGGCGCTGCCCCATAATTTGGGACAGGCCCCGGAACAGCAGTGGGATTATCTGCCGGCTGATAGGGTAGCAGAAAGCGGTCTGAAAGATGCCTTCTCTACTGAGCCGGATCAGAGACAAGCCCTTTGCGAAATAGTCGCTGGTGTTTGTGATGTTGCCGGGCACCTGTTGGAAGAAGCAGAAGCGGGTGACCAAACACCACCGGCCAAGTTATTGGGTGTGCTCTGTCATTCGTATCTCAAGGCTTTTTCTAAAGCAGGTTATGATCCATTCACGGCAAATTTTGAGAAAGGGACCCTTGCACGTGTTATTGGCCTTTGGTGGGCGAGTGTACGCCTCTAGGCCATCCAGGTTTCAAGATCGGCCAGGGCGCGTTTGCTCATGGCGGGTTTGCGGTCGCGCTTTTTCATACGCTGCCCCAAAGGCGGTAGTAGGCCGAAATTGATGTTCATGGGTTGGAAGCTGTCGGCTTTTGTCTTTTTACCTTCCTGAATTTCCCTGCCCTCGATGTGTCCGGTGGTGATGTGTGCCAACAATCCACCCAGTGCTGTGCTGTTGGGCGGGGGTGTCATTGATTCTCCCGCCATGTTGGCAGCAGCAAAGCGCCCGGCCAGCAAGCCCATGGCAGAGCTTTCCACATAGCCTTCAACGCCGGTCATTTGCCCGGCGAATCGTAGATGCGGCTTTGATTTCAGGCGCAGCTCTTCGTCCAGCAGGTGCGGGCTGTTCATAAAGGTATTGCGATGAATACCGCCGAGGCGGGCAAAACGAGCATTTTCCAGGCCCGGTATCGTCCGCAACAGCTCAGTTTGTGCGCCATGGGTCATTTTGGTTTGGAAACCAACCATGTTGTATAGCGTACCCAATGTGTTGTCTTGGCGAAGCTGCACCACAGCATAAGGTTGTTCGTCACTGTGTGGGTTTGTCAGGCCAATAGGCTTCATGGGGCCGAAAGACAATGTCATGGGGCCGCGTTCGGCCATCACTTCAATGGGGAGGCAGGCTTCAAAATAGGGGGTGTCTTTTTCCCAATCCTTAAACTGGGTTTTGTCGGCAGCCAACAGGCCGTCAATAAAGGCGTAATATTGCTCTTCGCTCATGGGGCAGTTCACATAGTCAGCCCCGTCGCCAATGCCTTCTGCACCCTTGTCCCATCGTGATTGCATCCAGGCTTTGGAAAAGTCGATGGAGTCTTGGTAAACGATCGGCGCAATAGCGTCGAAGAACGAAAGGCTGTCTCGGCCGGTTTCATCACGTATGGCCTCGGCCAGTGGACCGTGGGTGAGGGGGCCTGTTGCAATGATGACCTGTCCCCACTCTTCAGGTGGCAGCTCGCTTACGACTCCGCGTTCAATCGTTACCAAGTCGCTGCTAAGAAGCGCATCTTCGACGGCGCTCGAAAAAGCTCCTCTATCTACAGCCAGCGCCCCACCTGCAGGCACCCGGTGGTCATTGGCGCACTTCATAATGAGCGAATTACAGCGGCGCATTTCTTCATGTAGCAGGCCGACAGCATTGTTCTCATAATCATCAGACCGAAACGAGTTGGAACACACAAGTTCCGCGAGGGTGTTGGTTTCGTGTGCGTCTGTTTTCTCAACAGGGCGCATTTCGTGGATGACGACGGGATGCCCGGCTGAGATGATTTGCCAGGCAGCCTCACTACCCGCGAGACCCCCACCAATAATGTGAACTGGCTTCATGCGCTTTTACGTTCCTTAGGCTGACCAATGCGCCGTTCTTCGGCAATGGACAGCATATCCTTGAGGTATTGTCCCGTGTGGCTTTCATCGCAAGCGGCCACGGTTTCTGGCGTGCCTTCTACGACAATCTGGCCACCAAGGTCACCCCCATTGGGGCCTAAATCGACAATCCAGTCGGCGGTTTTGATCACATCAAGGTTGTGCTCAATCACAATGACCGTATTGCCGGCATCTACCAGCGCATGCAGCACTTCCAGCAGTTTGCGGACATCTTCAAAATGCAGGCCTGTTGTCGGCTCATCCAAGATATAGAGCGTGCGACCTGTGGCGCGCCTTGCCAGCTCTTTGGCAAGTTTAACCCGTTGGGCTTCACCGCCAGAAAGTGTTGTCGCCTGCTGGCCGATCTTAATGTAGGAAAGCCCCACGCGTTCTAACATGGCTAACTTATCGCGGATGGATGGCACAGCCCGGAAGAACTCAGCGCCTTCTTCGACAGTCATCTCCAGGATGTCGGCAATGCTTTGTTCTTTATATTTAATTTCGAGCGTTTCTCGGTTGTAGCGATGGCCTTCGCAGACGTCACACTTCACATAGACGTCAGGCAAAAAGTGCATTTCAATCTTGATAACGCCATCGCCCTGGCAGGCCTCACAGCGGCCGCCTTTGACGTTGAAAGAAAAACGCCCCGGCTTGTATCCGCGCGCCACAGATTCAGGCAGGTTGGCAAACCAATCGCGGATCGGTGAAAACGCCCCCGTATAGGTCGCGGGGTTAGAGCGAGGTGTACGCCCAATGGGGGATTGATCGATATCGACAATTTTGTCGATCAGCTGCACGCCGTCAATGGAATCATGATCGCCCGGCACGGTGCGTGCGCGGTGCAGCTTCTTGGCCAGGGCCTTGTAGAGCGTCTCGATGATCAGCGTAGACTTGCCGCCACCAGATACGCCGGTAACGCAGGTAAAGGTGCCCAAAGGCAGGCTGACATCAACATTCTTGAGGTTATTAGAGCGTGCGCCCTTGACGGTAAGTTGGCGCTTTTTGGAGCCCTTGCGGCGTTTGGTCGGCACTTCAATTTGCGCCCTACCTGTGAGGTACTGCCCGGTGAGGCTGTCCATACAGGCCATAATATCGTCGGGCTTGCCTTCCGCGACAACGAAGCCACCGTGTTCGCCAGCGCCGGGCCCCATATCTATCACATGGTCGGCAGTGCGGATGGCGTCTTCGTCGTGTTCTACAACAATCACGGTATTGCCCAGGTCACGCAGGTTGCGCAGGGTTTCCAGCAGACGGTTATTGTCGCGCTGGTGTAGGCCAATTGAGGGTTCATCCAATACATAAAGAACACCAGTAAGTCCCGAACCAATTTGTGACGCCAGGCGAATACGCTGGGATTCACCACCTGAAAGGGTGCCGGACTTGCGATTGAGCGCCAGATATTCCAACCCCACATTGTTGAGGAAACCCAGGCGCTCTTCGATTTCGCGCAAGATACGATCGGCAATTTCCATCTGCTTGGGCGTGAGGGCCTTGGGCAGTGTGTTAGCCCATTGGTAGGCGTCTGCAATCGACATTTGCGACACCTCGGCAATGTGCAGGCCATCAATTTTTACGGCCAGGGCTTCCGGTTTCAGGCGGTGGCCACCACAATCTTCGCAGGGGGCGGCTGTTTGGTATTTAGAGAGCTCTTCGCGCATCCAGGCGCTATCGGTTTCACGCCATCTTCTGGCCAGGTTGTTGACCACGCCTTCAAACGGCTGGGTGGTGGAATATTTCCGCCGCCCATCATCATAGGTCATTTTAATTTCTTCATCACCCGAGCCGAATAAAATGGCTTGTTGGTGCTCAGGATCCAAATCGGACCACACCGTGGTGATCTTGAATTTGTAATGCCGCGCCAAGCATTTAAGCGTTTGCGCGTAATAGGGAGAAGATGACTTTGACCACGGTGCGATCGCGCCATTGTTCACGGCAAGCGTATCATCAGGCACCACCAGCTCACCATCGAAGTGCAGCTTAGTGCCAAGGCCATCACAGGTAGGGCATGCGCCGAAAGGATTGTTGAACGAAAATAGACGTGGCTCAATTTCTTCGATGGTAAAACCCGACACAGGACAGGCGAATTTGGCCGAAAAAGTCACGCGGTCTCTACCATCGGCCACTTCGGCAATGGCAATGCCATCAGACAGGCCCAAGGCTGTTTCGAAGCTGTCAGCAAGGCGAGACTGTAGCCCGTCGCGGACAACAATGCGGTCTACCACCAC
>Ga0055584_100004635_pt1 | contig 13469 bp, 10 predicted proteins | sample OSDHelmetaG_FD_58716 | JGI IMG/M metagenome (GOLD analysis project Ga0055584, IMG submission 58716) | Pelagic marine sediment microbial communities from the LTER site Helgoland, North Sea, for post-phytoplankton bloom and carbon turnover... | ecosystem: Environmental > Aquatic > Marine >... | reverse complement strand
GGCAGGCAGGGAACTTGCATCTAAAGTTTAGGAAACTTCTATTCTATCCATTGAACTACGAGGCCAAGGCCGGCTGCGCCGGAATTATAAATTGGTAATTATAAATTTAAAATTATTTAGAATTTAGAATTTTTCACCTAACCACACTTCCATTTCTAATCCCATCCTCAGGGCTTACGAAACATAATTTCCCATCTGTATCCTCTGCCATCAATATCATTCCCTGAGATTCTATACCTTTTATCTTTCTTGGCTTCAAATTTATTAAAATGGATACTTGTTTACCAATGATATCATCAGGGGAATAGTATTCAGCAATACCTGAAACTACAGTCCTTTTGTCGATACCGGTATCAATCAATAGCTTTAAGAGCTTGTCTGTCTTAGGTACTCGTTCAGCTTCAAGTATTGTTCCGGAACGTATGTCCATTTTCATGAATTCATCAAAAGTAGTTTCCGGCTTCGCTGGTAAAATATTTTCTACCTGACTTACTTCATTTTCATTCATTTCTCTATTCTTTTCGAGTTTGTGAATCTGTTTTTCAATGATCTCATCATCAATTTTTTCAAATAACAGTTCAGTATTACCTAATACATGATCTTCATGCAAGATATTGGCATCTCGTCTCCATACTACCTTCTCCTTGTTTAGCATTTTTCTGAGCTTACTGGCACTATGTGGAAGAAACGGTTCCATCATATCTGCCAATCGTGCTGAAAGCTCCAGCGCTGTATACAAAACTGCCGCAGTACGTGTTCTGTTTTGCTTAATTATTTTCCAGGGTTCATTATCAGCAAGGTATTTGTTTCCCGCCCTAGCAACTTCCATCATCGTAGCCAATGCTTCACGCTGCCGGTGTTTATCAAGAGAATCTGCAATGTCATCACGCAATTTATTTATGTGATTCAAGAGCTTATGATCATCATCATTCATGCCTTCCATTGAAGGAACTTTGCCTTCAAAATAGTTACCGGTCAATACAAGTGTGCGATTTATAAAATTTCCTAAGATAGCTACCAGTTCATTGTTATTACGAGCCTGAAAATCTTTCCAGGTAAAATCATTGTCTTTTGTTTCTGGTGCAGTTGCTATCAGAACATATCGTAATACATCCTCTTTGTCGGGAAAATCTGCCAGATACTCATGCAGCCAAACAGCCCAGTTCCTGGATGTGGAGATTTTTTCACCTTCCAGGTTTAAAAACTCGTTTGCCGGAACATTTTCTGGAAGTATATAATCGCCATGTGCTTTTAATAAACATGGAAAAATTATACAATGAAATACAATGTTGTCCTTTCCAATAAAATGAAGCAGTCTGGTTTCCGGGTTCTTCCAATAATGTTCCCATGTATCAGGAAGCAACTCCCGTGTTGCAGAGATGTAACCTATAGGTGCATCGAACCAAACATAAAGTACTTTGCCCTCGGTGTCGGGCAATGGAACCTTTACGCCCCAGTCAAGGTCACGTGTCATTGCTCTCGGTTGTAATCCATCACCATTTTCAAGCCATGATTTACACTGCCCGTATACATTTGGTTTCCAGTCTGACTTATGTCCTTTAAGGATCCATTCTTTCAACCAGGGGGCATAATCATTCAGCGGAAGAAACCAGTGCTTTGTTTCACGTTTTTCCGGAGTGGCACCACTTAATTTTGAACGTGGTTGTATCAGCTCAGACGGGCTGAGTGAACTGCCACAATTTTCACACTGATCTCCAAATGCATTTTCATACTTACACTTTGGACAAGTGCCTTCGATATATCTGTCGGCTAAAAATTGTCCTGCTTCAGGATCGTAAAACTGTTCGGTGACCTTTTCATCAAAAACTCCCTTGTCGTACAAGTTTTTAAAGTATTCAGATGCTGTTTGATGATGCAACTCAGAGGAAGTGCGGGAATAAATATCAAAAGAAATACCAAATTCGTTGAATGATTTTTTCATCATCTCATGATACCTGTCCACAATTTCCTGAGGGCTCACATTTTCTGTTCTTGCTTTTAAGGTAATAGGAACTCCATGCTCATCGGACCCACAAACAAATATTACATCCTCGCCTTTTAGGCGAAGGAATCGTACATAAACATCTGCTGGAATAAAACAACCGGCCAGATGTCCAATATGAATGGGTCCGTTTGCATAGGGTAAAGCGGCAGTTACAATGGTTGGTTTCAAGATATTTGAAGGTTTTAATAGTCGATTTTTTAATAATGGCAGCTGCAATTAGTAAATTGCGCAAAGATAACAATTCACCTCCCATGGTCACTCCTCCCCCATTAAAAGCAGGCGAAAAAGTAGCAATTGTGGCTACAGCCAGAAAGATCACCCCTCAGGAGATAGAGCCGGCAGTGGATATCCTGCATCAATGGGGCTTGGAAGTTGTACAAGGGATGAACCTATTTAATGAGGACCGGCAGTTTGCCGGGACCGATGATCAAAGATGGGCTGAACTCCAGATTGCAATGGATGATCCAACTATTAAAGCGATTCTATTTGCAAGAGGTGGGTATGGAACAGTGAGGCTACTCGACAAGCTGGATCTGGGGAAATTCAGCAAATCGCCAAAATGGTTGATCGGCTTCAGCGATATGACTGCTTTATTTTCTCATATCGGGCATCATTGTAAAATTCAAACTATCCATGGCCCTATGGCCCTCACTTTACCAAAATGTTCTTCAAAAGTTCAGAATATGATCAGGGATGTTTTGTTCGGTGCACCGGTGAAGTATCAGGTAAACGCACACCTTTTGAATCGAAGGGGTGTTAGTTCAGGTGAATTGGTAGGAGGAAACCTTTCAGTTTTATACTCACTTTCAGGAACAGCTTCAGCTCCCCTTACAAGAGGTAAGATTTTATTTCTGGAAGACCTTGATGAGTATCTGTATCATATCGATCGAATGATGATGAACTTAAAGCGAAGCGGAAAACTGGATGGATTAAAAGGTTTGGTCATTGGTGGAATGACAGATATGCATGATAATGCAATCCCTTTTGGATTGAATGCAGAAGAAATAATTCTTGATGCAGTTAAAGAATTTGAATTCCCGGTTTGTTTTGGATTCCCTGCCGGTCATGTCGATGATAACTATCCTTTGATCATGGGACGAAAAGTTAAGATGGCTGTAAGTGAAAATGTGACCATAAGCTGACTCCTTGTTTACTCTATGTCTGAAACTGATGAAATAAAAAGGAGGTATGAGGACCGGAAAAGCAGTACAAGAGTGCTTTCGGCTCAACAAAACAAGACTTATGGCAACTTTATTTTAGAAGAGCGCGAAAAGGTGTACAAAAATGTACTTAAGAACAAGTTCGATGATTTTTCTAATTTAAAAATTTTGGAAATAGGAGCTGGTGCAGGTGGCAACCTTGATTTTTTTCAGAAGCTTGGAATACCATGGAACAATATTTATGCCAATGAGTTGCTTGAAGACAGGCTTCAGAAATTAATGGAAGATTTCAGACAAATAAATATTATACCGGGTGATGCCCTGGAAATAGATGACACCAATAAATACGATATCATTTTTCAGTCAACTGTTTTCACATCAATACTAGACAAGGAATTTAAAAGTAAATTAGCACAAAAGATGAGAATCTTACTGAAAGATGATGGTATGATCCTTTGGTATGATTTTATTTATAATAATCCCTCTAATCCTGATGTAAAAGGTGTTTCAGTCAAAGAGATTTATAAATTGTTTCCATCTGCCAGGCAAATTGATATCAAAAAAGTTACCTTGGCACCGCCCATTGGACGACGAGTAGGTAAATTTTATACTATTTTTAATAGCCTTAAGTTTTTAAGGTCTCATGTAGTAGCGGCAATTACTTTTTAGTACATAAATAAGTTTTTCAATGTCATTATCTTACGATTTAGGTGTCAAAGGTGAGCAGAAAGCAGTTGAGCTCTTGTTGAGCAAAGGTTATTGTATAATAAAACGAAATTATCGGTATGAAAAAGCTGAGGTTGATATCATTTGCCAGATAGGAAACGATCTGGTTTTTGTGGAGGTAAAAACTCGTTCAACAGATTTTTTTGGTGATCCTGCAGATTCTGTTGGCCATAAAAAGATCAAGATGCTCGCTATGGCCGCCGACCACTTTGTAAAAGATTTTAAGTTAAATCTGGAAGTTAGATTTGATATAATCTCAGTTATATATAGCGATTCGAATCTTGTGATCGATCATATTGAGAATGCTTTTTATCCCTTTGAAAACCTCTGATCTCTAAAAAATGTGTCACTGCCTGGTTAAATTAGCTTTCTGCATTGAATGGAAAGCGGTGTGTGTCCATGTCAGTTCATTATAAAATTCGACCTGATTTAAATAGTTAGAGCAATATGCAACTTAATATTCCTCACCATTCTCGATTTTTTAGTTCTAATTGTATTCTATTAGGACTGTAATTCATATGGCATAGGTTCTATGAACTTTTTCCAATAAGCTTCCGAAACTTTAGCCTACCTTTGCTTTTTATCGTTATTAAAAATGAACAACAAAGGTAGAGGCAGAAGTGATAAGCCTAAAAGTGGATGGGTAAAACCTGATGGAAAACCTATGCGTAAGCGTAAAGGAAAGTTTTTCCCGGATGAGGAAATTGAAAAAGGAAAACGTCGAGCAAGAGGTGGATCAGAAAAAAGGGATTCTGGAACTAGTGGAAGGAGAAGGCCAGAAGAGACATCTTCAAGATCTGGTGGTCGAAATCCTGACAGGGCATCTCATCTTGATAATGTTAATGAAGAAGTAAGGCTAAACAAATTCATTGCGAATACAGGTACTTGTTCCCGTCGTGAAGCCGATGAATTAATTATAGCTGGAGTAATCTCCATAAATGGTGAAGTAGTTACTGAATTAGGAACTAAGGTTCAACCAGGAGATGTGGTAAAATATAATGGTGAGTCTATTAAGACAGAAAGATTGGTTTATGTATTATTAAATAAGCCAAAAGATTTTATCACTACAATGGATGATCCTCAGGAAAGAAAAACTGTGATGAGTCTGGTGAGTAAAGCCTGTAAAGAAAGGATCTATCCCGTAGGTAGGTTGGATAGAAATACGACAGGATTACTATTGTTAACTAATGATGGCGACCTTACCAAGAAACTTACTCATCCATCATATAAGATCCGGAAACTTTATAGTGTAGAGCTGGATAGTAATCTAACTAAAGAAGACATGAACAGATTGTCTGCCGGTGTTGAGCTTGACGATGGAGTATCTAAAGCCGATCAGATAGCATGGGAGAACCCGGATATTAAATCCAAAGTTGGGGTTGAATTACATTCCGGTAAAAATAGAATTGTAAGAAGAATGTTTGAGGTTCTCGGATACACTGTTAAAAAACTTGATAGGGTTGTCTTTGCAGGATTAACTAAAAAAGATTTGCCGAGAGGAAGGTGGCGATTTTTAACTGAAATGGAGGTTAATATGCTAAAGATGACCACCGGTAGCAAGAAGCGAACCTAAAATTGTAGTACGTACATAATATTTGGGATCAGTTCCAGCTGCTTACTAACTACCACTTTTTTCAGATCGCTGTCATAGTATTCTCCTGTTACCGCTGCGTTATTGGTTGCATTCAAAATCTCAAAACGTACCATGTGAGTGGTTTTAGGATTGTTCTTTTTATATCTTCCTGAGATATTTGTTATAAAAATATCATCTCCACGTTTACTAAAAGGTTTGTCTTCATATAAGATTTCTTCATCATAGAATATTGATGCCTCTTCGTTTACTGGCGTAAATCTGGTGCCACCAATCAATGTCACTTTAAAATCAACACTGATAGATTTATTCTTTGACTTGTCGCCAACTCGGAATTCTTTCCCTACTAAAAAATTGGAATTAAAATTCGTGCTAAATCTTCCAGGGCGCCATACCCCTTCGTTGGTTTTGTATTTTGATTCAAAGACAGATCCTGTTAGTAAATAATAAAAATTGTCATTGAAGAATCTCTCAAGAGTTAACTCAACTCCATAATTGTACCCTTTACCTTCACTGATCAGTGGTCTGGAAAAGTATTCATCAACTTGATTGATCAGCGAGAATGTGCTGGACAGGTCATTCTCTACACCAATATCATATAGTGACTGATAGTATAGTTCCATTTTCAAATGGGCTTTTCTTGAAAACTTGAAATCATACCCCAGTATATAATGCAAAGACTTTGGAATGGCAAGATCTATATTTGGTTGTGATACCGCTCCTAAAGAGTCGGTGACATTCACGGTGTAGTTAAGAAGTGATTCGAGACGGCTGTGTACTCCAATACCCGCACTGAATGTGTGTGCCTGGTTCACTTTCCAGCTTGCAGAGACGCGTGGTTCAACTGAATATGATTTGTTCAGATTGAAATATAAAAAGTGTAAACCACTGACCATGGAAATATTTTCATTAAAGCGATGTTTCCAACTAAAATGGTTTTGAAAGTATGTTGATTTATCTTTCTGGTTGATCTTGTCATCAATTGGCTCAAATTCAAAATCTTCTTTCCATTTGAAATTGTAATTCATTAAAGTCAACCCAGCTCCAAATGCGATCGTGTTCTTGGGGTCAATTTTTTTATTTAATAACGATTGAGCTTTTGTATTGAAACGACGAAACTTACTATTGCTTGAAGGGGTAAGCTGACCATTTGACCACCTGTCGGCAGAATCCCATCCGCTGCCATTTTGAGAAACGGATATACTGGATCTTAAATACATGGTATTGTTGAAAAGATATAAATGAGTAAGTCCGGCTGCTCCGAGATCACCTTTGAATTCAGTTTTACGCAATACAGTTTCGTTGTCTACCTCAGAAAGAACCTCCTCTGTAATACTACTGATGCCACCAACCCCGAACAAAGAAAATATCCCCAAATTTCGAGTGGGTATATACACCTTAAATGACAGATCCTGATATTTTGGTACACCGTCGAAATCTACCAATCCGGCTTGATCAAGCAAAGCAAGAGATGAGTATCTATAATTTACTAGATACGAACCTCTGCTACCTTTTTTCAAAGGTCCTTCAGCGGCAAAATCAATTCCAAGAACCCCCATGCCAAATGAGTATTCATGTTTTTCGTTATTCCCTTGCCTTAACTTTATATCAAACACCCCTGAAGTAGCATTGCCATATTCCGGTGCAAATGCACCAGTAAGAAAATCTGAATTTGTTAGCATGGTGCTATTCAAAGCATTGATTCCTCCACCTGATCCACCCTCAAATGAAAAATGATTGGGGTTTGGGATCTCTATACCATCAAGTCGCCATAAGATGCCTTTTGAAGAATTCCCTCTTACAATAATGTCATTATTCCCGTCGGGGTCACTTGATACTCCAGCGTAATTCACTACCATTCTGGCAGGATCACTGAATGTACCGGCATAACGTTCAGTTTCATCAGTTGAAAAGTTTCGGGTACTAATAAGAGACATTTCATTTTGAGTGGCAGTTTTATCATTGTTACCAACAACTTCAACACCTTTGAGCATATTTATCTTTTCAACTAATTCTATTGTTACGAATACCTCCTTGCCTGAATCGACAATAACATTTGGGATCACCCTGGATTCATATCCAATAAATGAAACGATCAGTTCAATTCTGCCAATAGGTACATTGGTTATTTTGAAATACCCATCAATATCGGTTACAGATCCCAGGATCGGATCACTGCCGGCTATTATAATATTGGCTCCAAAAGCAGCAGCTTTAGTATTTTCATCGACCACTCTGCCACGGATCGATTGCTGTAATACCTGTGAAAAGGTGGGGGTGCTTATTAAAACAAAACAAAAGGCAATAGATCGAAATAAGTATTTCATGAAAGATTTAGAACTGTAAATGATCCTTGATTTGAAATATTAGTGAAATTTTATTGGACTCTTATTATTGTGGAAGCTGTAAAGTTCAATTATTTTTGAACTTGACTGACCTGGAATTAAAATTCACCCAAATATGTAGTGTACGAACAGTTTCCAGATAAAATAATTTAAAAAATCGTAGGTGAAAATGGGAATAAAGATTATTTCAAAATAACGATTCCTCTTTCGGAGGCCAGCTCTGCTTTTATTTTTTCAAGATCCTGATGTGTGCTGATCAGGTACTCCAATTGACTTTCTTCTGAAGATTTTATTTTTTCCCTGTTCTCAGTAATCATCTTTTCAACGGAAGACATTTTTAAAGTGATGATACTACTTATAACACTTTCTGGTAAGACATCTTTTTCAATACTTACCACTATTCCTTTGTGTCTCCAGTTATCACTCAGGTTGTATTGGGTTGATAATAATTCGGTTGTGATATTGCGTATTTCTTGATCCTCATGTCGAATAAAGTCATTCACATTGTATTTGGTGCCACTCTGGATCCCCTTTTCTGCTTCCTCAAATATTTTCCTGAAAATAGGGTCGCCCATGAATATCTTGTCTTTCACTAACTCATATACAATAACGGATCTCACTTCACGTACTAAATGCTCGTCAGTTTCTTCAATTTTATTTGGCAATTCAATTTCTATGCCACCATAATTTAAGAGTAAGCGTATAATGTTTTTTTCATGTGAATAAACATAATCCTCATCAACCGCTTCAGCTTTATGGCTAACGAGTAGGTCTTCCGGAATTTGTTCTGCAGGGATCCGCAAATCATCCCGTTTAAATTTAGAGCGAATTATCTTATTCAGTTCCTGAATAAGTATTGGCTCCTCAATTTCAAGAAGTGTTGAGCATTCTTTTACATAAGTTGACCTTGCAATGTTATCAGGGATCAATGCAATAGTTCTCATGATCTCACGGATCAACCTTGTTTTACCTATAGGGTCATTCTTAACATCTTCAAGCAATAAAGATGTTTTGAATTTTATGAAATTGACGGCTTTTTTTTGCAGAAAATCCTGCACTTCTTGATTGCTATGTTCGCGAGCATAGGAATCAGGATCAACCCCCTCTTCAAAAGCTATGATTTTTACATTGAGCCCTTGCTCCAAAATAAGATCTATACCGCGAAATGAAGCTTTAATGCCGGCGGGATCACCATCGAAGAGTACAGTTACATTTTTTGTGTAACGACTGATCAGTCGGATCTGATCACTGGTAAGGGCTGTGCCTGATGAGGCCACTACATTCTCAATTCCCGATTGGTGAAGTGAAATAACATCTGTGTATCCTTCTACCAGATAGCACTCATCCTTCTGAACAATAGTTTTCTTCGCAAAGAAAATACCGTATAGCACTTTACTCTTGTGATAGATCTCAGATTCAGGTGAATTCAGGTACTTCGGTATTTTTGGATCGGCGCGTAATGTTCTTGCACCAAAGCCAATCACCTTTCCTGAAACACTGTGAATAGGAAACATTACCCGTCCTCTGAATCTGTCGTATTGTTTTTCATTTTTAAAAATGGTAACTCCGGTTTTTTCCAGAAATTCTTTTTTATACCCGGAAGTAATTGCAGCATCTGTCAAATTACTCCAACCTTCAGGTGAGTAGCCCAACTGAAATTTTGCAACAGAATGGTCGGATATTTCCCGTTCTCTGAAATAAGATAGTCCGATCGATTTTCCTTCGTCTGTTTCATGAAGTTGTTCAGTAAAAAATTTCTGAGCAAATGATGTGACGCTGAACAGACTTTCTCTCAGTTGATCCTCGGCAGTTCTCTCAGGAGATTTATCATCTTCTTCAATAACTATGTTGTACTTACCAGCCAGATATCTCAATGCTTCAGGATATGATGCTTGTTCATGTTCCATAACGAAACTCACAACATCTCCTCCTTTGCCACATCCAAAACACTTATATATATTCCTGGCAGCATTCACATTGAATGAAGGGGTCTTTTCGTTGTGGAACGGACAAAGGCCGATGAAATTTCCCCCTCTTTTTTTAATAGACACAAAGTCGCCCACCACCTCATCAATGCGGGCAGTGTCGACAATAAGATCTATTATTTCTCTTCTAATCAATGTAATAGCAGATTTAATCAGGGATTTTCTGAAAAGGGTATCAAATTTATGAAAAATTTACCCTCTTTATCTCGAAGTGTTGGTAACTTCTACGAGCTTTTTGAATTTCGACTTCTTCTTTGTAGCCGGCATAGAAGTAGCTATGAAGGAAGTGATAAGGTCGTAATACTCTTTGCTGTTGTCAAATCCATTCTCATGAAATACGGAAGAACGATCAATTACCAGTTTCTTTCTGGCGGAAGTAGATGCACGGTATACTGACCGGGTTTCCCGTGCAATATTCTCAGTATAAAAATTTGCAGCAATGAACAATGCAGGTTTTTCAATGAATCGTGAAAGTTGAGCTAGGTCCAATGAATCAGGATAGAATCCTATGATCTGTTCATAATCTCTTTTGATGACTTTACATAATGGGCCAACCCATGGTCCCCAGTAATTTATTGCATACTTAGTAAAATATTTTCCGAATGACACAAATGGGTTTTTAATCACCACAACTTTTATCCGGTCGTCATCAAGTATGGATTGCATTGCAACTGCTGCCCCTGTCCGATTTCCCATCAGTGCCAAATCTTCACATCCATATTGCAATTCAAGCTCATCAATTACAAGTGAAATATCATTTGCCGATAAGCTGCCGGGGTTATATTGTGTGCCATCAGAATTTGCCTGTCCCCTCAATTCAACAACAAAACATTTGAATCCTCTTTCAGTGAATTCTTTTAAATCTGAAATGTAGTGCATCCTGCTCTCTGATATATCAGGTATAAAAATCACCGTTGCAACAGGATTAATGATGCTATCTCCCGCTAACCAGCCGCGTATATGAATATCACCTTCAACCGGAATTTCAAATTCAGTATAATTTACTCCGATCTCTCCGGGGTTATAAATAAAAATCCTGCCCGAGTCAATACCCCCTTCAAGTACTCGCTTCTCATAGAGGATTTCTTGTTGGCTTATGAAAACTGAATCAATGCTTGGTGGATATATAAGTCCATTTACATTTAAAAATGGTGTAATAAAAACTACTCCTGAAAGTGTTATTAATAATAAGATATTTGCCCGAAAAAGATTATGCTTGTTTATCATTCACTTATAAGGTGATCAGGATTCTCTCTCAATAGTAAAGTTAATTAAACCAATGAATGAATGCTTCATAGGATTGTCAGGAAAAGTATCAAGTAGCTCCAGTGCTTTGTTTCGGTACTCTTCCATTTTTGTTGTTGCATATTCTAACCCCTTATGTGCTTGTACAAAATTCAGAACTCTGGCAACATCGTTCTGATCTGGATTGCCTTTTATAATTCGAATGATTTTTCTTTGTTCGGGTCGACCAGAAACTGATAAAGCATGGATCAATGGCAGGGTCATTTTACTTTCTTTGATATCTATACCCGAAGGTTTTCCGGTTTTATTATGTAATTGATAGTCGAATAAATCGTCCTTGATCTGAAATGCAATTCCAATCGTTTCGCCAAGCGTCCGCATCTTATCAATGGTTTCATCTTCTGCATCTACTGATGAAGCGCCTACCGCGCAGCACGATGCGATCAGTGAAGCTGTCTTACTTCGAATGATCTCAAAATAGACATCTTCATCGATATCCAATTTTCTTGCTTTTTCGATCTGCAACAGCTCACCTTCACTCATCTCTCTTACTGCTCCTGAAACAATCTGGAGCAATTTGAATTCCTGATTATCAACAGAAAGTAAAAGACCCTTTGATAATAAGTAGTCCCCTACAAGCACGGCAATCTTGTTCTTCCATAGTGCATTCACAGAAAAGAAACCTCTTCGAAGGTTTGAATCATCAACCACGTCATCATGTACCAATGTAGCGGTATGCAGAAGTTCGATCAATGATGCACCTCTATATGTTGAATCATTAATCTTTCCACAAAGTCCTGCCGAAAGAAACACAAACATTGGTCGTATTTGCTTCCCTTTTCGTTTAACAATGTAATGCATAATCTTATCAAGCAAAGCGGTCTTAGAACGCATGGATTCTCGGAATCGAACTTCGAATTCCGTCATGTGTTCTGCAATTGGCTCCTTGATCTGATTTAATGAAAGGGTCATTCTGTTGGGTGAGACCTCAAAAGTAACAAAATTGTAGGCGGCATAATCAAAGACCTTTAATCACTATCTTTAAGGCATGGTTTTTCCAAGATTACTCATCTTATTCAGTGTATTTACGATCTGCATCTTTGGGTGTAAGAAAGAAGATGAAGAGGATACCGTTGATCTTTCACCTATAGTAGATTCAATAAGTCCCTCAAATGGCGGGCATGGTACGCAGGTTACTATAAAGGGTAGCAGATTCACTCTTGAGGGTGGAACAACAACAGTAGCATTTAACGGTGAAGGCGCACAGATAATAAGTGTTGAAGACACGATGATCATTGCAATTGTTCCTGTAAGAGCCGGTACAGGTCCTGTAAAAGTGAACAATGGTGATGAGCCTACACTAGGGCCTGTATTTAGTTACATATACTCTGTATCCGTTAGTACTTTTTGTGGTGATGGAACGGCAGGTTTCATTGATGGACTAGCTACAGTGGCTCGTTTCAATCAGCCAGCTGGTCTCGACATCGACCCTGCAGGAAATGTTTATGTAGCAGATCAGAAAAATCATAGGATAAGACGAATCTCACCAAATGGTTTTGTTTCATCGATCGCAGGTAGTGGACTTGCAGGCCACCTTGATGCAACACCTGCTGCATCAAAATTCAATCAACCAACAGGTGTGACCTACGACAAGATAAATGATAAATTATATGTAGCTGATAAGATGAATCACTGCATCCGGTTGGTACAATTTAATAGTGTTACAACTATTGCAGGAACACCCGGGAGTCCGGGATATGTGAATGGCGCTGCTACAATATCGCGGTTACAGGAACCAAATGATGTGCAGGTATATTCTGAGGATGCCGATTTATACATTGCTGATGCCGGAAATCATTGTATAAGGAAATTCGATCATTTAGGTGTGCTTTCAACTTTTGCAGGAAAAGATCAACCTGGCTTGATCGACGGTATTGGTTTGAGTGCACGATTTAATACTCCGGTTTCGATTTCGTTCGATTCAGCAGGATACTTTTTTATTACTGATGCAGCAAATCATAATATTCGTCGTGTGGACCTTGGAAGAGAAGTTACTACTGTTGCAGGAAGTGGCGCACCAGGATTTGCCGATGGCTTTACACCATTGGCACAGTTCGATCACCCTGCCTCGATTTCTATTGTTAATGGACTTGGATTTATATGCGATAAGAACAATCATCGAATACGTACATTAAGTATTACGGGTAATGAAGTTTCTACCGCCGCCGGATCGTCAACTCCCGGATTTGTAAATGGATCAGCAAGTCAGGCTCTTTTCAACAATCCTACAGGAATTGTAAAAGCAGAAGAAGGGGTCTATTTTGTTTCAGATGCTGCTAACCACGTTATCAGAAAAGTGACTGTAGAATAATTTTAGGGTAGTGCGCTAGCAATATATTCAGCGATCTGAGG
>Ga0055584_100004633_pt1 | contig 13472 bp, 11 predicted proteins | sample OSDHelmetaG_FD_58716 | JGI IMG/M metagenome (GOLD analysis project Ga0055584, IMG submission 58716) | Pelagic marine sediment microbial communities from the LTER site Helgoland, North Sea, for post-phytoplankton bloom and carbon turnover... | ecosystem: Environmental > Aquatic > Marine >... | reverse complement strand
CCGCACCGCATTTCGCACTGACGCAACGGGCTCTGTATTTCGACCCCAGGGGCCTTGCTCGTCCGATACATAAGAGGGCATGCATTCATAGCCACTCCGGCCGGTATAAGGATAGGCGGCCCATCCAACTTTGGGTTGCTTGGCATCGTCAAATTTACCGCCTCGAGACAAGCTCAAAAAATCCATGCCGGCTCGGGCAAACTCTCTGGCAAAAAAGCAGGCGTCATCAACGTCGCTCCCGGAGGCGATAGTCTCATCACTGAGGAACCGACAGCCGACCGCATAATCTTCACCGACCGCCGCCCTCACCGCCTCGTAAACTTCAAGCGGCAATCGCACACGCTGCTCTCGACTGCCGCCGTATCCATCGGTCCGGGTATTGGTGGCGGACAGAAAAGACGCCATTGTGTAGGCGTGAGCGTAGTGCAACTCCACACCATCAAAGCCGGCCGCTTTCGCTCGCTTAGCGGCTTGACTGAACAGCGTAGGTAGCGTCTCAGGCAGAGCCGCGACTGCCGACAAATGCGTGTCAGTGATGCGCTCGCGATAGCCCTGGCGCAGTGACTCAAGCTCCCGCAACGACAGCACCGCCTCCAACGTTGTATCGCTCAACGACGCCAAGCGCTGCCTTACCTCCGCCTCACTCGCATGCTCCATTTGCAAGGCTTGTCGATGCGCTGATGTCACCGTCAGAAACCGCATAAAAAAGGCCTCTGCTTCCGGTCGGCGCCGGATAGTTAGAAAATCGATGAGCTGGATTAGCACACGGGTTCTGCCGTCACTCGCCTCCTTCACCGCATCAGTCAGTCGTTGCAGGCCGGCGATATAGCGGTCGTCTGAAATCCGTAGCAGCGGTCCGCTAGGGATGTCTCGTATACCGGTTGCCTCAACGACGAGAGCGCCCGGCCTGCCCTCCGCAAAACGCGCATACCAATCGATCACGTTCTGCGTCACGTCACCTTCTTCACTGGCACGCCATGGCACCATCGCGGGTATCCACGTGCGTTGCTCGAGGGACAGATTAGGGGCAGATAGCGCCGAGTAAAGATGACTCGCCGCGGCCTCCTGCTTAGTAGGCCACTGCTCAACAGTAGTCTGATATTTAATTCGCTCTGGCGGCTTCCACACGATACTAGTCCTCGATGCCGCTCACGGTCACCTTGATCAGTTTTAGCATTGACATCATGTGCTCATGCTCCGCACCGCTCACCTCGGCCAAGCAATTCACTATCCAGGCTTCGTGTGCCGAGGCCATCTCAGCAAATCGCTTTTCACCTAATGCAGTGAGGGTGACACAGAAGGCACGACGATTTCCTGAGACGGGCTCCCGACTGATCAATCCCTCGGCCTGCAACTGACTGGCAATACCCGATACATTCCCGCCTGACACCATCATTCTCTGAGACAGATCACCCATCGTGAGCCCCTCCGGCTCTCGCGCCAACTGCGCCATCAAATCGAATCTGGGCAGGGTGGTGTCGAACTCGGCTCGCAGCCGATTCCTCAGGTGCCGCTCAATCAAATTGGTGCAGGTCAGCAACCTCAACCACAATCGGATCGCCTGATGGTCGCTCTGCTCTACCCGTGACTCATGATCAAAGGGTTCTTGAACGCTGATTGAATCCATAGCGCATTACTCGTGTGAGAAATATGTCGTAGATATTTTAAACATAAAATGTTTCCTTTATACTAGGTGCATCATTTTATATTTAAAACGTTCCTGGCATTACGTGATAGAGGAGAGCACACAGTGAAAGTCATCTGTCTCGGAGGTGGGCCCGCCGGCTTGTACCTAGGGATTAGCCTCAAACTCCGCAATCCCGACCACGAGATTGAAGTTTACGAGCGTAATAAACCCGACGACACATTCGGATGGGGAATCGTATTTTCAGACCAAACGGTCGACAACATCTCGGCGAACGACCCTGTGAGCGCTCAGCGCATCGTCAACGAGTTCATTCATTGGGATCTCATTGACTGTCATGTGTCTGGCGAAGTCGAGCGGTCAGGTGGTCACGGCTTCATCGGCCTCGGTCGAAAGCGCTTCCTGCAGCTCCTGCACGAGAGGGCCGCAGAGCTAGGCGTGGCGCTTCACTTCGAGCAGGAGATAGGTTTAGACGACATCGACACCCGATTCGCTGACGCCGACGTCATTGTTGCCAGCGACGGCCTTAACTCGAAAATTCGCAATACTTATTTGGACGAGTTCGGCTGCACCGTTGAAAATCGGCCAAATAAATTCGTGTGGCTGGGAACGCACCAGACGTTTCGGGATGCCTTCACTTTCATTTTTGAACGTACCGATCATGGCTGGATCTGGGCTCACGCTTACCAGTTCGACGAGAACACCTCAACTTTCATCGTCGAAGCAACGCCCGAGGTTTATGACGCACTGGGCTTCGAGGATATGTCTCACGAAGAGAGCGCAGAGACCTGCCGCCGAATCTTCGAGAAGTATTTGGATGGTCACAGCTTGCTCACCAATTCGGCACACGTGCGAGGGTCGGCCTGGATTAACTTTCCCGCAGTCTATTGTGAAAACTGGATCAAAGACGATCGCATTGTGTTGATCGGAGACGCGGCTCACACCGCTCATTTTTCTATCGGTTCAGGAACGAAACTAGGATTGGAAGACGCTATTTCGCTTGCGCACCACCTAGACAGTGGAGAATCAATTGCCTCTGCGCTGACGAACTACCAAGAAGAGCGCAAAATTGATGTGCTGCGGCTGCAAAATAGTGCCCGCAATGCCATGATCTGGTTTGAAAATGTTCCGCGCTATATCGATGCATTTGACTTAAAACAGTTCAACTATTCAATGCTGACACGCAGCCAGCGGGTCAGCCATGAAAATCTGCGCCTGCGCGATAAAGTATGGCTGGATTCGATGGAGACACACCTGGCCAAGCGACACATCGGCGAGGCGGCTAACGATCCCCTGCCCCCGATGTTCCTGCCTTTCTCACTTCGAAACATGACGTTGCAGAACCGGGTTTGCGTGTCGCCCATGTGCATGTATAGCGCCACAGACGGCATACCCGACGAATGGCACCTCGTGCACTACGGAGGCCTGGCAAAGGGTGGTGCCGCACTGGTGTACACAGAGATGACCAACGTCAGCGCGGATGGGCGCATTACGCCTGGCTGCACAGGTATTTGGAGCGAGGCACATACCACTGCTTGGCGTCGTATCACTGATTTCGTTCATCAGCATACCGAAGCTAAAATGGCGATCCAGATTGGCCATGCAGGCCCTAAAGGATCGACCCTAGAACCCTGGAAGTGGGACCCAAAAATTCTCGACGAGCCCCTCCCCGAACACGAAAGATGGCCGCTGCTCTCAGCCAGTGCGGTGCCATTTGACACCTACAGTCCCGTGCCCCTGGCGATGACTGAAGAGGACATGGAGAGCGTTCTTGAGCAGCACGTCGCCGCGGTACGGCGCGCAGATGAAGCGGGCTTTGACATGATCGAGATGCATGCGGCACACGGCTACCTTCTCTCCTCATTCGTCACTCCGGTTTTAAATCACCGTGACGATGAATATGGCGGCTCTCTCGAGAACCGGCTGCGCTACCCGGTCGCGGTGTGTCGCGCTATGCGAGCCGCCTGGCCCCAGGAGAAACCGATGTCAGTGCGTATCTCCGCTCATGATTGGATGGGCGACGACGGCATTACCGAGGAAGAGGCACTGTTAATCGCGAAGGCCTTTATTGATGCCGGTGCTGACATTATCAATGTCTCAACAGGCCAAACCAGTCACTCCGCCCAGCCTAAGCCGGGGCGCATGTTTCAGACGCCGCTGTCGGACATTATCCGCAATGATGGCGGTGTGCCTACCATCGCTGTGGGGAACATCTACGAAACTGATCACGTCAACAGCATTATCGCGGCCGGGCGGGCCGATCTGGTTTGTCTGGCGCGCCCCCACTTAGCAGACCCCAACTGGACGCTCCATGCTGCAGCGGAGCTAGGCTATAAAGGGCCCGGTGCTGTCGAACAGCACCAGTACTTCCTGGGCCATCGTCAGGCCTACACCCTGGCGGAACGTGAGCGCGAGACGACCTCATGAGCCGACACGCCATGATCACAGGTGCGGGTACGGGCATTGGCGAAGCGATTAGTCGTCAGCTACATACTGAAGGGTACCGAGTCACGCTGGTCGGCCGACGGATCGAACCCTTGGAAACGTTGTCGGCATCTTTGGGCGAGAGGAGTCGCGCAGTCACTGGCGATGTTACCGACAGGCCCGGCATGGCCGCGGCCTTCAGTGCCGCGAGAAAGCGATTCGGCAATATCGAGATCCTGGTGAACTGCGCAGGTATGGCGCCAACAGCGCCCTTTCATCGCGTAGATTTCGCCGACTGGCAGCGGACGATGGATGTGAACGTCAACGGCGTGTTCCACTGCAGTCAGATCGCGCTCGAGACCATGCTGGACAAGGGATGGGGCCGTATTATTAATATCGGTAGTGTTGCCTCACTGCGCGGATTCCCCTACGTCAGCGGCTACTGCGCATCCAAACACGCCGTTCTCGGTATCACGCGCGCACTGGCACTCGAAGTTGCAACGCAGGGCATCACCGTCAACGCGATCTGCCCTGGATACGTCGATACTGATATTGTAAGGGAAGCCATCTCGGGGATCGTCACCAAAACCGGTCGGACCGAGGGAGAGGCCATGCAGCACTTTACAGAGAGCAATCCACAGGGTCGCCTGGTTGATGCGTCGGAAGTCGCAAGCGCTGTAAGCTGGTTGTGCAGTGACGGTGCGGGCAGCGTCACAGGACAAGCGGTCGCAATAGACGGCGGCGGTACCGCCTGACACAGGGAAAAGATTATGCAGACAACCTCACTCGCCAGCTATGAAGCGCAACACTTTCAATGGGAGTGTGACAACGGCGTGGCGGCCATTACCCTGAATCGACCCGAACGCAAAAATCCGCTGACCTTTGACTCCTATGCGGAACTCAGGGATCTGTTCCGTAATCTGGTTTATGCGTCGGACGTTGACGTTGTGGTCATCACCGGAGCAGGCGGTAATTTCTGCTCCGGGGGCGACGTGCATGAAATCATCGGGCCGCTCACCAAAATGAATATGAAAGAGCTGATGGCCTTTACACGCATGACGGGCGACCTCGTCAAAGCAATGCGAGCCTGTCGGCAGCCTGTGATCAGTGCCGTCGAGGGGATTTGTGCGGGCGCAGGCGCCATCATTGCGATGGCGAGTGACCTACGATACGCCAGTGAGAACGCCAAGGTGGCCTTTCTCTTTAACCGTGTCGGACTCGCGGGCTGTGATATGGGCGCATGTTCCATGCTGCCCCGTATTATCGGCCAGGGGCGTGCAAGCGAACTGCTCTACTTTGGCCGCTCAATGAGCGGCGACGAGGGCGAGCGCTGGGGGTTCTTTAATGGCCTAAGCGCAACACCCCTTGCGGACGCAAAAACCGCCGCAAAACGTATCGCTGACGGCCCTACGTTCGCCAACGGCATCACGAAGACCCAACTGCATCAGCAGTGGAATATGTCTGTTGACCAGGCGATTGAATGCGAGGCGCAGGCGCAGGCGATTTGCATGCAGACCGAGGATTTTCGTCGTGCCTACAACGCGTTCGTGGAAAAAGAGCAGCCCGTATTCGAGGGTGATTAACGCGATGGTAACTCTTCAGGAGAAGACTGGATGAGCGATAAGACCTTCTTGCAATGGCCTTTCTTTGAGGATGAGCACCAGCAGCTTTCGGAGCGGCTCGACAATTGGGCGCACCAACATCTTGCTACCCTGACAGCGAATGAGCATGATGATTTAGATGGCACTTGCAAAGCGATCGTCAAAGCACTGGGAGATGCCGGCTTCACAACATATGCTGTGCCCGCCAGCGCAGGCGGCGTTCACGAAAAGCTGGACGTAAGAAGCCTTTGTCTGATCCGTGAAACGCTGGCGCGCCATAACGCCCTAGCCGATTTCGCTTTTGCGATGCAGGGATTAGGCAGCGGACCCATCTCGTTATTTGGCAGCGAGGAGCAGCAGCGAACGTATCTTAATCCCGTCGCCATCGGCGAGAAGATTGCAGCCTTCTCGCTTTCAGAGCCCGAAGCAGGCTCAGACGTGGCCGCGATGTCCTGCCGCGCGCGTCAGGAAGAAGACCACTGGGTCCTGAACGGCACCAAAACCTGGATATCTAACGCCGGTATCGCTGATTTTTATACCGTGTTTGCGCGAACTGATGATACGGGCGGCGCCAAGGGCATCAGCTGCTTTATTGTCGAGGCGGGTACACCGGGCTTTGAGGTCACGGAACGAATCGATCTGGTGGCGCCACATCCTCTCGGGACTCTGGTGTTCAACGATTGCAAAGTGCCTAAGTCGCATCTCGTCGGGCTGGAGGGTAAAGGCTTCGGCATCGCGATGGCAACACTGGACGTGTTCCGGTCCACCGTCGCGGCGGCCGCATTGGGTATGGCTCGACGCGCGCTAGACGAGACTCTCGATTACACCGCAGAACGCAACATCTTTGGCGGTAAGCTGGGGGAACTGCAGCTCGTCCAAGCCAAAATTGGCGAAATGGCGCTGGGCGTCGATAGCAGCGCGTTACTGGTTTACCGCGCTGCCTGGACCAAGGATCGCGCCGCAGAGCGGGTCACCCGTGAGGCGGCGATGGCCAAATATCACGCCACTGAAACGGCACAGCAGGTGATCGACGCGGCCGTGCAACTACATGGCGGAAAAGGTGTCACCAAGGGATATATCGTTGAAGCGCTTTATCGGGACATTCGCGCCCTGCGGATTTACGAGGGTGCCAGTGAAGTTCAGACCACTATCATCGCCAAGCAGACCATAGCCAACCACGCTTAGGGCATTATTGTACGCCGAAAGGAGGACGATAATCGCGCACGTCTATGGGTTAGAATACGCGCCTGACGGCATCACAGAGCAGCATTTTGGCAACCTCCACCGCCCCTAGCGGGCATCTATGCAGTAACTCAGCAACTCTGGATAAGCGCGCCATTGTGGCCTTCGCCGCGCGCTTCGACCCTCAACCGTATCATTTGGACGCCGATGCTGCAGCGCAGTCCATATTCGGAGGCCTCTGCGCCAGCGGCTGGCACATCGCCGCCCTAGCAACGCGGCTGATAGGCGAGACCTTGTTAGACAATGGACTTCCGTTTATCGAGATGACCTCAGTCAGTCACTTGACGTGGAGCCGACCCAGCTTCGTAAACGAGACAATTAGCGTTCGTATCGCACTCGGCGGGTCACTCGCAGACAGCCCCATTACCGGCACGCACAGCCAGACACTGGAAGTCGATGTCTGCAACGACGACGGTGCCGTCGTGGCAACGATGACCGCCACCGCGGCCATCGCAACCGACCCTGCTGACGGTACTGTATCGTGACCTCCCTCTACCTGAGGGACCGATGGTTTGAAGACCTCCCCTTGGGGGAGTTCCATGTGTTTGGTACCCACACTTTCAGTGAGCTGGAAATCGTGGAGTTTGCCGAGGCATTTGACCCCAGGCCTGAGTCGACTATCCCAGAACAGGCGGCTAGTAATCATAGACAGGGCCTTGTCGCCAGTCCTTGGCTGATTACCGCAATGTGGATGCGCAAGATGGTAGATTACATGGAAGTTTACGCGCAGGGGGTTAACGACGGTCGGCGTAATGGTGCGGGCGTCGCGATTAACGACCTGCAATGGCTCGAACCCGTTCGACCCGGACATACGTTGACCTATACCTATGAAATCATCGCTAAACCAGACCGAGTGATACGGGAAAAATGGGGCCTGGTCCGGTCACGAAACGAGGCGTTCAACCAGTACAGAGCTAAAGTGATGCAATTCGAGATCGATATTCTTGCCGAGCGCCGCCCCGAAAACTCAAACAATCCCCAGCAATAGCAAACTCACAATCGTTGCGGCAAGGAAGAGCGTTTCTCCTCCCAGTAAGATGATCGGTCGCCAGCCGATCGAGGCCACCTCCCGTAACGAGGTCCGAACGCCAATTGCCGTCACTGCCAGCAGTAATAGCCCTGTCGCTAAATAAGACACTCCCGTGGTTACTGTAGCTGGTAATGCCACCATGTTGTTCATCAAAAATAATGCGATAAAACCAAGCAAGAACATCGGAAAAGGCGGCCTGGAGGGTTGATCAGCGCTAAGCGATGGCGAGGAAACCCGGCACAGAAATGCGATGGCCATCACGACCGGTACCAGCATTGCCACACGCAACAACTTCACGAACGTAGCGAGATCGCCAGACTCCGGTGAAACGCTATACCCCGCTCCCACTACCTGAGCAACATCATGAATTGTCGCGCCAATAAAAAATCCCATATCCGTCGCAGTGAAGCCCAGCACATCGCCGACGATGGGATAGAAAATCATTGCGGCGGTGCTGAAAGCGGTCACTCCGATAACCGTAAAAAGGGTTTGTCGCTGCTTGGCCTCTGACTCTGGGAGTACCGCGCTGATCGCCATCGCTGCGGAGGCTCCGCAAATTCCTACGGCGCCACCGGTCAACAAACCCAACTCCCGATCGCAACCGAGTACGCGTGACCAGACAATCCCAAATCCCAGCGTCAAGAAGACCGCAGCGCAGACAGCGCTAACAGCCGGCCAACCAAGAACGGCGACCTCTCCGATACTAAACCTGAGTCCCAGTAAGGCCACCCCAAATCGGAGGCAGGGGCCTGACAGCCACACCAACCCCGTCGCAAAGCGCCCCACCTCAGTGAGAAAGTGACATGACAGCCCCAGTAATAGTCCCATCAGCATCGCTGGGGCACCGTATCGATAGGAAATAGCGGAGGCGATCAGCGCGAGCACGACACTAAGCGCGGCACCGGGCGCAATGTCCCGACTGATTGCGGCAACCTGATTCAAGCGGGCTCGGGGCTGGGGCGTAAAACGACACTCGGTTCAAAGGCTGCATCTGGATTCATCGCCGCCATATGGAGAGCCGTAATGGTGCACGAATCACTGTCGGGTGACCGCTCGAGATAATCCAGAATCTGCATCAACCTCGAGGTCGTGCGGTGCCGGGTTTCCCCGTAGCCCTTGACCATACCGCCAAGCGCCGCAATCGCCATAGACCTGTCCTGTCCCTGGGCAGCCAGCGTGGCGTCATACCATCGGTCGATCATGTGTCGCTCATGTGCGTAACCGAGAGTGGACCTTCGAAAGCGTCGAAGGCCTGCCAGACAGCGGAATATTAATTGCATGCTGATTCGGTCCGTTCTCAAGGTCCTAGGCCCAAGGAGCCGAGCGCTCCATCGCCGCGCAATGCCCGACTTCAATAACGACTCGCCCCATCTCCGTGGTAGCAAGGCCGCAACCTCCTCGATCCGCGGGTGAAAAAACTCTGCCAGTGTCATGGGCTGATCGGGAGTCGCTTTAACCTCAGAGCGAATCATGGCTTCTCTGTCCGGTCGAATCTTAAGTTGCGCTACTCGCGGTATATCTTCAAACGTCATCCACAGCGCGAGGTGCCGCCCGACTTCACATGAAAAAGAATAACTCTCGTGATCGGCATCTCGATCGATCGCAGCTGACAGTCGGGCCCACCATTCTTCCGCATAAGCCTCGTCCTGATAATCGATCAATCTGTTCACGCTATGATAGGCCATCTCATGCAGCACTTCAGGCAAGTCGGCTAGGCGAGGCAGCCACCTTGATCCCAGAGGACTACTGACTGCCGGCAGCGTGAAGCGCGATGCCTCTTCCGGCACATACTCGCCCACACCGCCAGAGACGGCCCGCCGATAGCTCTCGTCGAAGGCAGCAAGATTGGCCCCTGCAGACCCCCCCTCGGAAAGTAGACTGCGAAAGCAGTCCGCCTCAAATGGCAAAGCGCCACTCCCGGCAATTGCACCCAGCAATGCCCCTGAAATAACAGTCCCGTGCCGCTGCACAATTTCTGACATATCAAAATGAACAAAAGTATGAGCATAGCGCTCACCCATTTCGAGGATCAGTTCTCTATCGACCGAGCCATCACCCACTGCACTTTTTTCCGTAATGCCATATACCCGATGATCGGAGGCAATCAATACGCTTTTGTCTGGTGAAATAAAACCACGGCTAATCATTCGTCCCGCCTCAGCAATCTCTGAAGCAACCGCCACATTGATGTCGCCTTGCGCAGGAAATAGCGACATTACAGGAGGATCTTCGCCCTCCTTCCGCCGCATAAACTCTAGATAATAAATGGTCGCGCCGGTTCGCTGGGCCACACCAGCGAGCGAAGTGCTCTGACACCACCAGCCGCTGTGCTCCGCTGCTGCGATAAGCCAGTTGGTCAGCACACCGCCGCCCTCACCACCCAATGCAGCGATCACCATGTTGATGGTTCCATTTTCTCGGAGCATTAGAACTGACTTTGCGCCTTGCGCTTCAGATCACGCGCTCGCCATAACTCGCGAACCCGAGCGCGAGTCGTGCTTAACAGTCGATCCCAGGCGCTAGGATTGTGGATCATGTCTACCCGTGAGAAAGAGGGACACAGCACCGCAGAATGCGCATTGGTGCCGCAAACACCGCAACCGACACAGCTGTTATCGACGTAGGACACAGGATCCGAGCGCAATGGGTCTGGATGATCTCGGATGGTCAAAGACGGGCAACCTGACAGCCGAATACACCCATGATCGCCAGTACAGGTCTCTGGATCGATGTAAAAGCGTGCGCGCTTCACGCGCCGCCCCTCAGAGACCGCCTTGCGGAACAGCGGCTTGATCCGGCGCTGGCGGTTCAGCATGCATTCGCCCTCCGCCACCACCACCTTGAGGCCGGGAGCATCGGTCGTCAGTGCTACACGCAAGGTCTCCTTCATGGCGTCGATATTGTAGGTGCTCACGGTGCGAATCCACTTCACCCCGGCACCACGACAAGCATCCTCAATGGTCTGCCAAGTGTCACGTTTAGGCTGGTTCACATCTAGCGTAGTCGCGATCAGATTGGGCTCAACCAACGACGGAATATCCTGCCCGCCTGTTGCCGCCGAGTAGCCGTTATCGATAACGACTAGAAGGCCGTCGTGCTCATTGAATACCGCGCTACTGACACCGCTCGTCAGACCGTTGTGCCAGAACCCGCCGTCTCCCATGATGCTGATCGCCTTATGCGGCAGCGCATGGCGCATTCCAGAAGAACTAGCGAGAGAGAGACCGTAGCCCATGATGGTGTTACCCAGGTTGAAAGGGGCGGCGGTAGCGAAAGAGTGGCAGCCAATATCAGAGGAGATGTGAAAGGGCCCCATCTCTTCCTGTAATTGCTTGATGGCAGAAAAAAGGGGACGTTCGGGGCATCCAGTGCACAAACCCGCGGGTCTGGGCGGCAACTCTGCCATCAACCGACCGATATCCTCTTCTGACACGGGGGTCTCGGTAGCCAGCACGGCCTCCAGCGAGAGCTTAAGCGGAATATCCTGTCGCGAGGCTGCCCGAATAAATCGGGTAATGCCCTCCAACATGACCTGACCGGTGTACTCACCCGCCATCGGCATGATGTCCTTGCCGTAAATCCGCGTTTGAACGTCTTGCCGGCGCAGCACTGTCTGGATACCCTGTTCGATGTACTCTGGCTGACCTTCCTCGAGAATCAGCACCTGCTCTTTACCAGCGCAAAACTGCACCAGCTCAGCGGGAATCAATGGGTAGGCGACATTAAGGCAGTAAATGGGGATATCGGTCCCGCCGTAAGCATCTGCCAATCCCTGCCGCTGCAGGGCACGAATCACCGTATTGTATGAGCCTCCGCAGGTAATCACCCCAACCGAATCGTATCGGCCGGGAAAAAATTCATTGAGTGCATTGTCCTCGACGAAGCGGATGGCCGCGGGTAGCCTCTCAGCAATTTTTTCCCTCTCCTGCTGATAGACGAAGGGCGGCAAAATAATTTTCTCAGGCTCTCTATTCGGCGTTACCGGCGCCTGGCTGTGGTAAGCAGGTGCAACATTATCCCGGGCGATAAACTCGCCGGTCACATGACAACCGCGGATGCGCATCATGTAGAAAATGGGTGTGTTAGACGCTTCAGAGAGTTCAAAGCCCTTCTCCACCATATCGACAATGCTGGGCAGGTTAGGTCGCGGGTCGAGCAGCCACATCTGCGCTTTCATGGCGAATGCATAGCTACGCTCTTGCATGATGCTCGAGCCCTCGCCGTAATCCTCACCAACGATCACCATGGCACCACCGGTCACGCCGGAAGAGGCAAGATTTGACAGCGCATCAGACGCGACGTTGGTACCAACCGTTGACTTCCAGGTCACAGCGCCACGAAGCGGATAGTTGATGGAGGCCGACAGCATTGCTGCCGCTGTGGCTTCGGAACCGTTCGCTTCGAAGTGCACACCCAAATCACCAAGAATGCCCTGCGCATCGTTGAGCACATCCATCAAGTGCGAGATAGGGGAGCCCTGATAACCACCCACGTAGGAAACGCCGGACTGGAGCAGGGCCTTAGTGATGGCGAGAATACCTTCCCCTTTGAAGACTTCTCCGTCTCCGGCGCAGAGCTTTTTGACTTCCTCTTTAAAGGATCGTTCAGCCAAAGCGACACCCCCTACTCAGGCCTGTGGCACCAAAGCGATGACTCGACAGGGGCTGCCCGATCCCTGTTCAATTTTCAAGGGCGCCGCAATCAAGACCGCCCCCGTTAGAGGTAGTTGATCTAGGTTACACAGGCTAGCCAAACCGCATTTGTTCGCACCGTGCATCAGATTGTGACAGGGAAACATCGGATCCTGAGCCGCGGCCTGCCCAGAATCTGTGCCAACGGTCTCGACCCCTACCCCGATAATGTTTCGCTCTTGCGCCAAGAAAGCGACTGTTTCCGGATCCCAGCCAGGCGTGTGCCCACCGGTCTCGTCCTTATTGAAGAAGGCTTCCTTAGACTCTTTTTTGGACCAATCAGTGCGGTACAGTACCCAGGCGCCATCGGGGATTGGTCCGTTCTTGGACTCCCAAGATTTCACAAACTCGACTGACATCAAAAAATCGGGATCGCTCTCAGCCTCAGCGACGGCATCAATGACCACTGCAGGCCCGACGAACCGCTCTGGTGGCAGTGTATCCGTGGCGTTATCGGGTAGATCTTGCCCCGTTACCCAGTGAACCGGCGCATCAAAATGAGTGCCTGTATGCTCACCGCACTTGATGTTATTCCAATACCACGCAGGACCCCGATCATCGTAGCGAGAGATTTCCTCTTTTGAAAATGGCCACGACTTGCCCCAGCCGAACTCTTCAGGCAACTCCAAAATAGGAGTTTCAGGTGAGAGTGTCACACTCAGGTCTACGACTTTGACCGAGCCGCTGGCCAGCCCTACCGCCAAATCCATTAACACCGCATTTGTCATGGCTTTTCTCCTGCTCTAGTTAAGGAAAGCTTGTGCCCATCGGGGCCACTACGGACCCTGCTATACCGAATTATAGCCTTATGGCGAATATTTTAAGTATAAAATATAATC